>Ga0222419_100044_pt1 | contig 228851 bp, 142 predicted proteins | sample 1B20Ametagenome_FD_182474 | JGI IMG/M metagenome (GOLD analysis project Ga0222419, IMG submission 182474) | Enriched microbial communities from leaf-cutter ant dump, University of Wisconsin, Madison, United States - 1B20A (version 2) | ecosystem: Environmental > Terrestrial > Nest > Insects... | reverse complement strand
TGACGTCAATGCCGACAAATAACTTCAAGTAGAATTCCTCCTCTCTGTAGGGGATTCAGGGAATGGACGCTCCGGGATGCCTCCGGCGCACACGCAGATCAATCACCCTCGCCTATAAGAACACGCTTCGGTCCATGAGCTGCCCCAGCACTGCTATGGCTGGGCATGGGTTGCCGAAGGGAACGGCCAGCGGGTAAGAAGCTCAAACGCGTACCGGAGAAACAGACTTTAGATGTAGACGTGCTACAGGAGTGAAAGGAATTTCCCCGAATGGACCCTAAGTTCCATTGTCCAGAGGCATGCCGGAAAGTCCAGTCCCTTTTTCAATTTTCAATGTACGATTCACTGGAAATTTTGAAGGCAGCCTCCATTCCCCTCGGGGAATGGAAATTGGCCCTTAAATGCTTTCAAGAAATACTATACGAGGAGTGAATGGAATGTCAGTCGATGTGTATTTGAATTTTAACGGCAACTGCCGTGAAGCGGCGGAGTTTTATGCCAAGGTGTTTGAAACGGAGAAACCGAAAATCATGACGTTCGGCGAAACGCCGCCGAATCCCGAGTATCCGCTGCCGGAGGAAGCGAAATCGCTGGTGATGCATACACGTTTGAACATTGAGGGCAGCAACGTGATGTTCTCCGACGTGTTCCCGGGCATGCCGTTCGTGCAGGGCACCAACATCAGCCTCGCCATTGTCGGCAAGGATGTGGACAAGCTTAAGGTGCAATTCGCCCGGTTGAAAGAAGGCGGCACCGTCGTCATGGATTTGCAAGAGACGTTTTGGACCAAGCTGTACGGCAGCTTGAAGGACAAGTTCGGCATTGAATGGCAATTTAACCTTGATAACGGCGAAAGCTGGGGGTAAAATAACTTCCCACGACCGTCAGCGCGGCTTCGGATGCCCGAGTGCGGCACTCCCCGGTCGAGCGAACCGTATGATAAAGGACCACGTTTTCCATGTTGAACCTTGGAGAACCTGGTCCTTTTCTCTCGTATGCGCCCCATAAAGCTTACTCGCCGGTCACACCGCCGCCCAGCAGCAGCTTGGCCGCATCCTGCAATTTCCCCTTCGTCGAAATCGGGTCCTCGCGCAGCCAATCCTCCGTCAGCACGCGCACAGCACGCGCACCCGGCCGTTCTGGACAGCCGGAAGCCCGCGCCAAAGCGGCGATTCCTCCACTGCGCGGAACCAGGAGCGTGAAGCCGCGTCCGGCGACACAACCACCCACATCCAGTCACCCGCATACAGCCGCAACTCGGCCAGCGGCACATCGCGCTTGAACGGATGCCCCCGGTTCGCACTGCCCCCGCGCTGTCTTCTCTGGCGCACGCAGGTCCAAGTCGCGATAGTGAAAAGCGGAAATGTCGTCCATGTCAAATCCAGCCATCGCAGACAGCATATATGGACAAGCAGGAACTGGCCACAGACGCCCGGCATCAAACGGGAAACAATCAGTGCAAAGAGCCGGTGGCAAACAGCAAACGTCAAACACCCAATGCTAAACACCAATACCCAACACTAATATCCAACACCCAGCGCCAAACACCAAACGCCAAACGTCTGCTCCGCGGCACTCGCTGCAATGGCCCCGAATGGCCGTTTTCTGCCACAGCTACTTCCTTGCGCAAACCAATGAACTTCCCCCGGTTCACCCATGCGCCGGCCGCTCGCAGCGGGAAGCGTCAGCCCCCCGCGTCACTTCTCCGCGCCTTCCGCCGCTGCCGGCCGGGTCACTCCCGCCATTTCCCCCCGCTTTAGCGATGCGGCGAGCAGCAGCAAAGCGAAGGCGCCGCCGGTCGCCCACAACACACCGGCTTCGCCGCGCGCCGCTTCCAGCCCGCCGAAATACAACGTGCCGCGCAGCGCGCCGGATGCAAAACGCAGCGGCGTCCAGGCATAAATCCAGTCGTGCGCGGCGGCGCCGAGAAACTCTGGAGCCATATTCAACAGCGGCATGGAGAAAAACATCAGCAGCACGAGCAGTCCCATTGCCGGAAGACCAATCCAGTTCAGCAACGCGGACTGGAGCAGGAAAAACGTCGCGCCGACCAACCATAATGTCAGCCACACCTTCCCGGCTTGATGAAGCTCCATCCCATACCATGCCGTCGCCATCCAAACGATAAACGCCGCTGCCGCTCCAGCCGCCGCCACCCCGGTTATCGCTTGCCCGACCACGACCTCTGCCCGCTTCGCGCCGGCCTTCAACGCCTGCCCGCCGACCAACATCAAGAGCAGCGCGGCGACCAAACTGCTGATCCACATCAGCTGGGTAAGCAATCCCGGCGCATTGCCGCTGGCCTGATTCGCGCCCGCCGGGTGCGCCGTTTCGTACAGCACCTCGATGGGAGCCAGCAGCGCCTGCGCCGCCGTCACCGGCACCTGCTGCGTCCGCTGACCGATTTGTCCAAGCAGTTGCTTGCCCAGTTCCAGCTTGACGGCTTGCAGCGCTTGATCCAGCGCCTGTTTGACGACCGCCGCCGCTTGCGCATTCATCCCTTCATTCACGAGGATGCGCACCTGGGGCGGCTGCGGCGCAGGCGAAGCGAGCGACAGCAAGCCGCTGCTCAGGTCGGCCGGCAGCACCAGCGCGCCGTAATACCGGCGTTCGTCCAACCCGACGCGCGCCTCTGCTTCCGTCGCCACCGTCGACCAGCTCAGAGGCAGCTGCACAAGGCCGGTCAACTTGCCGCGAATCAGCTCGCCCGCAGCAAATGCGCTGCCATCCGGCAAAGCCGCAGGCTGGTCAAGCACGACGATCGCGACCGGCAGCTCCTGCGGTTTGGCCCCCAGCACCGAGCCCATCATCGCCGCGCCAAACACCATCAGCACCATCAGCACGCCGGCCAGCGCCAGCCACAATCGTTTTTGCTTAAAAAACATCATCATCCCGTTGTTCACTCCTCATTTTAATGTACATTTTATTGATTATTCAACACAATGTTCATTATAATAGAGTCAACAGAGAATACAATCATCAGCTTTTCCCGATATGTCGAGTAATCGACACATCGGGGCAGATATGTTGAGCAACGTGTACGTTTACAAATAAAGGAGCGTCGTTATGACCAAAAAAACCGACCGGCGGCAGGTGCGAACGAAGCTGCTGCTCCGCAAAGCGCTGCTGGAGCTGCTCGCCAGGCAAAGCGCCGACACGATTACCGTCACCGATATCGCCGCCCGAGCCGACGTCAACCGTGGCACATTTTATTTGCATTACAGCGACGTGCCGGATATGCTGGAGCAACTGCAAAACGAAGTGTTCCAGCATATCGAACGCAGCGTAATTCGGCTTGACCCTCAAGAACTAAGCCGCTATGCCGCGAGCAACGCGCCGTACCCGCCAATTATCGCCATTTTTGAAGAGATCGCCCGCCATGCCGATTTCCTCAAGCCGATGCTCGGGACTTACGGCGATTTGTCCTTCGCCATCCGCTTGCGCCAGATGATAGGCGCGCACATTTTTAAAAAGCTGGATATCATTCTCCCGCAAACGAACGAAACCGCCGTCCCCCGCGACTATTTGATCGCGTACATGACCTCGGCCAATCTCGGCGTGCTGCTGCATTGGCTGGAAAACGACATGCAGCAAACACCGCATCAGCTGAGCGTCATGCTGACGCAAATTCTCAACAACGGCCCGCTGGCCGCGGCCGGCCTCAAGGAAACATCGCTGTCTGCCCCTCGCAAAACGCCGGAGTAATCCCTCCGCTCCCCCACGTACGCACCAAAAAAGAGAGACGCTTTGCCTCATCGCAAAGCGCCCCCCTTTGATTTTCCAAACTGCCGTTAATTCCTATTCACTTAATTGGAGAAATGGAACTTCTCGTTCGCGCCGATCGACGTTGCGCTGGCGACGAGCGGGTTTGTGCCGTTTGCGCTCACGTACCTGCCGTTTGCTTCGCTTTGCAGCGAAACGGTGCCGTCGCCGTTGTTGATCCTCGTAAACCGTTCGGAAGCGCCAATCGTCGACGAAGTTGCGACCATTTGCGCGTTGCCGCCGGCTCCCGTCGTTACGTATTTGTCATTGGTCAACGCCATCAGAGCGATTTTGCCGCCGCCGGCGTCTTTCACTTCGAATTTCTCCCACGTGCTAGCCGTCGGACGGTTAGCCGTCAGCAGCAGGTTGTTGTAGTTGTCGGCGCTGACATATTGGCCGTTAGGGCCTTGCAGCGTTGTGATGCTGCGCGCGGGCAGCGTCGGATACACGCCGCCGGCTCTTTGGTATACGCGCACATAGTCGACGGTGTATTTTTGCGGGAATATCGTCGAAGCGTTGGGTCCACCCGGCCAGTCGCCGCCAACCGCGAGGTTCAGCAGGATAAAGAAGTTGTGGTCAAAGACCCACGTTCTGCCGGAAAGATCGTCCAGCGTACGCGTTTGATACAATTGACCGTCAAAATACCAGCGGATCACATTCGGCTCCCACTCGATGCCATAGGTGTGGAAATCGTTGCTGAAACCAGGGTTATACGTGTACGACGTGCCGATGCCGCCCGCGCCATTATAGGCAGGGCCGTGGATCGTGCCGTAGACGTTGGTCGGCGTTTGGCCGACAAATTCCATGATGTCGACTTCACCGCTGTTCGGCCAGCCGACAGTGTTGATGTCGTCACCGAGCATCCAGAAGGCCGGCCAGATGCCTTGGCCTTGCGGCAGCTTCGCTCTCATTTCGACTTTGCCGTAGGTAAAGCTGTATTTGCCTTGCGTTTTGATCCGGCCGGACGTGTAGCTTTGACCGCCGTAGTTTTCTTTTTGCGCTTTAATGACCAGGTAACGGTTGTTGGCATTGCCAGGGTCCTGCTCCAGATAGACGTTGTCCGTGCGGTTCGTGTAATATTCCAGCTCGTTGTTGCCAAAGCCGCCGCCGCCCGTTTCATAAACCCATTTGTTGCCGTCGACGCCCGTGCCCGCAGCGCCGTTGAACTCATCGCTCCAGACGAGGTTCCAGTTGCCGCCCGTGCCGCCGGTATTGATCGTGTACGATGCGCTTGCAACCGCAGAGTCGGTCAGGCCGGACTTGAGGGCAATCGCTTTGATCGTTTGCGAAGTTGCGACATTGATCGCACCGGTGTACGTAGCCGAGCCGGAAGTCGGCGTGGAGCCGTCCGTCGTGTATTTGATCGTCGCGCCGGATGTCGAGGTGCTCAAAGTGACGCTTTGTGCAGACGTATACGTGCCGCCGCCAGGGCTGAACGATGGCGCAGCCACTTGGCCGGCCGGAGGCGTGCCCGTGCCGTAGACTTCAAAATCCCACAGCGAGTAGCCGTATGCCGTCGCTCTTTGCGTGCCATAAACGCGAACATAACGCGCTGTCGTCGCTGTGAACGATACGTCGTCGATGCCGCCGTCGCCGTTCGTTGTCGCATACACGTCCGTCCACGACGAAGCGTTCGTCGACACTTGGATTTGGTACGCCTTGGCGTACGCCGCTTCCCAGTTCAGCTTGACGCGGCTGACCGTTTGCGCGGAGCCGAGGTCCACGTAGATCCATTGCGGATCGGAGAACTGCGACGACCAACGTGTGCCGCTGTTGCCGTCTACTGCGCCCGCTGCCGTGTACGTCGCTTCATGCGACGATTCCGTCGCCGGCTTGTTCAACGCCAGGTTTGAAGAAGAAGGTTGCATCGAATCCGACGTAATGTTGATCCAGTTCAGGTTCCAGCCGTTCGTCGGCGCATAGACGCGCAGCGTTTGGCTGCCGGCCGACAGGTTGACCGAAGCCGTCACCGTCTGCCATGTTTGCCAGCCGCCCGTGCTCGGCACATTGACCGTAGCCAGCGTCGTCGCGCCGCTTCGCAATTGCAGTTGCGTGCCCGTATACGGACTCGACACGCGGAAATCAACGTTGTACGTGCCGGCTGTCTGCACGTTGACGGTATAATCCATCCAATCGCCTGCATCGACGTAAGCGACGTCCAAACCGCCCTCCGAGCAGCCTTCCGTCTGAATGCCGTTCATCGCGGCATAACTTTCCGCTTCAATTTTCCCCGGGTCTGCGGCCATAACCGGCGTGACCACGCCGACCAGACTCGACACCATCGTGGCGAGCAGCAAAGAGGTGAACACTTTCTTTTTTAACACAACAAATCCTCCTTTTAGGTTCGATTCCTGCGAGAAATACCCAAAAACCAGACCATGCTTCTCCCATACGACGTATGGAAGTTTGCCGCTTTATGCGGCTTCGGCTGCTTGCGGGCAGCGGGGCGTTCCCTCCTTTTTTGCATGATGTGTGACTTCGGGTTGGCAACAGCTGCGGCGAACGGCCAAGCAGTAACCGCTTTCATTACAGCCAGCAGCAACCGGCGGCAGCGCGCACCACCTCCTTTCATAGCGGTATCCAAAATAAATGTTCACGTTTGCATTGTGCGAAAAGATCAACGTCAAGCGCTTTCGCGGACGAACTTCGCCACAAGCGGAAGCGATGACAGGATGCGGAGCGGCCAATGCCGGCGACTGCGGATGAGCCGAATGGCGGCAAAGCCGGGAAAAGCAAGCGCAAAACAACGGTTCAGGCCGGCTTGTCGAGGTGTGTGGAAAGGCGGAGCGCGTGGGTGGAGTCGATAGCCAGTCTTTGACATGCAGGAGCTTCCAGCCCGCTAATGGCGGCCAAAGCGCCCGATTTTTCACGAAAATAATTGCATTTAATTTCTGCAAATTTTGCATGAATTTCACGAAAATATTTTCTTTATTTATCCATATAATGAAATTATTTTCGTCCTTTTCCCAATATAACAGATGAAACAGCACTTTGTATACGGTTTTACGAAAAATATTTTAAAAAATATATGCAATTATTTGCATTTATATTCTATTAATGATTATTTTTAATCATTAAAATTCATGCATTTGTCCGAAATTTTTCATAAAAAAAGACCATGACCTGTGCGGGTCAGGGCCTGGCCTATGCAGCCTTGGAGCACATCTTTCACGTCAAAAACGGCTGGGATAACCACTGATCGGGAGTCAGCCTGGACTCTCCATACTTCTCTTCATATTGAATATTCAACAATGTTTCTTCCTTCAAAAGCGGGGACTTCTCCGCATACAATCGCTCGATCACACAGCGAATCTGCCACGCCAGCGACAGATCGGATTTATAATAACTCAACGCCAAATAATGGACGAATTTATAAATCGCGTAGCGCAGCAGGTTCTCGGATTCCTTGGGCATCCCATTCCTGCCCACGTTAGACTTCAACAGCGCATGGTTCGTATTTAACAAGCAGGACCCGGGCTCTGCCAACGGATGGGCCAACATGATATCAGCGGTTTGCATATCGTTAACAAACACCTGGTTGATAAATAAACGATCCTTCTTTATTTTCTTCTCCAAAATCAACAGGTTCCTCGAACGGTTCAACAATATAATTTGGTTCGCGGTTGGATGGTGAACACCAATTAAAATCCGACTGTCCGCAAAGAGATTGCTCATTTCATAGCCAAATTGTTGTAGATATTTTCGCAATGTCCCATATGCTTCCCATTTCTGCGACCAAGCGATCAGCCGGCCTGAAGGCAAAGCTTTTGCCAATTCTTTATTGACAAAAAGCGTTCCTCTGCCAATTTCACCACGCAGTTCGGAGTACGTTGCAGATTCATTTTGCAGCAGCGACAACGCTTCGCTGTATAGCGTGCTGCCTTTGGGATCAATAAAGCGAATATGGAACAGTTGGATTGCCAAATCATCCACACATTCACTTAAAAAACGCTCCTCCATGGGCCGGATACCCGTTTTATCCAAATAACCGACAAATAAATCATCTTTGCATTCGTGTTCAATAAAATTTTGGTCCAGCACCGTAAGCGTAGACCTGGAAATCGGAAAACCCAGTTCGATAAAACCGGTTACATCATGAAAATGCGCGTCGACCGAGGCATAAATTTTTGTGTAACAGTCGCTCCCGATACGTCGACCCGATGGCATCTCCAGTATCTCCCCCCATTTGCCAGCCCGATCGCTCACCACCGCAACCTGGCTTCCCGCCCCCACGTCCTCCACATACACCCACCGCTCATCCAGCAGAAAATGCTTTTCCACAAACGCCTTCAATTGCTCTGCCGTCAACTCCAGCGGGTTAGTGGCAAAATCATAATCCAGCACAATCTCCGTGCCGTGCCTAAACCCCGCGTTTTCCGCCGTCCGACGAACGATATACTTGCTCGACTTGTCCAACTCCAGCTCGTGCACAACCGATTCCGTGTAATGCTTGGTCTTCACGGTCACGCGATCCGCCAGCATAAAGCAGGACAGAAACCCGATGCCAAAGCGGCCAGTCGGCTGAAAATCGTGATGCTTGAGCAAAAATTCATCGGAACGGTAATACGACTTGCCGATATTCAGGAAAAACTCATTAATGATAAAATCATTCATCCCCGCGCCGTTGTCCTTGAACACCAGCTTGCCGCGCGGCTGATCGAGAATGATGCGGATTCGCGGCGTGTACCGCTCTTCGTACGAGGCGCGTTTGGCCTCGGCTTCCCGCCGCAGCCGGCAAGCGTCGATCGCATTTTGCAGCAGCTCGCGGACGCCAAGCAGCCGGTCGCCATAAATATGCTCGCCCATCAGCAGTTGACTGATCGCATCGTAGTCGATCCGCAGCTGCTGGTTGGCCACCTGAAAACCTGCCGTTTGAATGCGGTTCACCAGCGGAAGCGCCAGCCTGAGCCGGTATTGGGCATGGCGGAAGCTTTGCGCGAGCAACACGCCTTGGCGAATTTCGGTTTCGATCCAGTCGAAATAACCGAGCACCTTGCGGTAAATCGCCGGGTCCGAGCAACGGCCGTGAAACACCGGCGATTGCCAGCCCTCGATCATGGAGCTTGGCGCGAGCCGCGCGCCTGTCGATTCCACAACCAGATGTTGGGCCCATTCGTCCCGGCTGTAGGCGGTTAAATCGATCGACTTGAACAGATGGTACGGCGTGCGGCGCGCATCAAAATCAAGAATGTCGCCCAAACGCAGCAGCAAGGCGCAAAATTGAAAATTGCACTTGTACGGTCCTTTGACCGCTTCTTCCGGCAGCTTGCTTTTGCACCAGTCGATGCCGTAATTGTGGCTTTCGCATAATAACGCGACTTCGTTCGCATAAGAAATCGCCTTTTGACCGGGCACATGCAGCCAGTCGCCGAACCATAACCGCACATACCGGCCCGACAGCTCGGCATGAATCCGGCGCACGTAGTCCTGCAAGGCAAATGTTTCATTGCCGCCAAAGCGCTCAACGAATTTGCCATAGTCGTTTGCGTACCCGTCCAACGTATTGTTTTTGATTGCAAGAATCGTCGCATCGTCCGGCGCCATGCCGATATCGTGCAGCAGCGCGCCATAGATCAGCATGGCGATTTCCAGCGGCGACAAGACCAGCTCATACGCCTCCTGGGCTTCGCCCGGAATCAGCGCCGGGCCCAGCAGCTCGTACATCGTATCCAGAATCCGTATCGAATGCTCGATATTATGTTGGGTGTAGGTCGGAAACACACGCGGAATACGCTCCAGATAGTCTTCGGCCATCCGCGCGACGCTTTTGACCTGAGCATACAAGTCGGCGTCCAGTCGCTCCAACGCGGCAAACAATTTGGGCCGCTTCAGCTCCAATTTGCTGTGATCGCTCATCATGATCCCCCCAAGCAGCTGCCTATTTGTATCCAGTTTACACCATTTCCAGAGCGCAGCCTACACCATTTCAGGAAAAAATAGCTAAAAGCCCCTGCTCTCGACTGCTTCTCCCGCTCTATTCCCAAACCGCCGGCCCAATGATACAATGCCTTTGTGCAAAGGCTTACATCAATGAAAAAGGAGGTGACGATGATGAAAAAAGTGCTGTTCTCCAGCCTGGTGCTGACGCTGGCGCTGGCGTTTTTCGCCGCTACGGCCTCCGCCGAAAGCACGGTGCTGAAAACCCGCCACGAAACGGCAAAAAACTCGATCAGCAACATCCGCTGATCGGTGCGGCTTTTCGTTCCGGCAGCTGCGTGGTGTCCGATCTGCCAGCTGCCGTGCGGCTGTTGCGGCGCGCCGGGAGTCGCGCAGGGTGCGGAAGCCAAATACGAAGTCTGTATCCACCGTGGCAGCGCACATTTCTTTGTCCCCGTTATGCCGGGCAAAGCGCAGAAGCCTTGCCAACCGCAAGGCGTGCCGCAAAAGCCAGACAAACAAACGACCCCAACAACCACGACGATGTGGGAGTTGAGGTCATTTTTTTTATCCAAAGCAACCGGCCTTTATTTCATGGGCCCAACGGCCCGCTGCCGCTCGCACATCAATATTCCACGTAGCTCGACACCGATTTGCCCGGCAGGGTGACGGTAAACGAACCGCCGGAGACGGCAAGGTCGGTCAGCTTCGCCAGGTTTTCCGTCGCGCTGGTCCGTCTGCCGGACACATGACCAAACGTCATGCCGGATACCGTCGTCGTAATCGACGAGGAGCTGTTGTTGATCAGGACGACCGCGGCGCGGCCCGTGGCGTTTTTACCGGCGATCGACACGATGTTGCTGTCGCTGGAGCTGGCAAGAATCCGCGTATCGTCCGGCCGCAAGAAGCGGCTGAATTGGCCCATGACGTACAGGCGTTTGTTCACGGAATACGTATTGTTGCCGAGCAGGTTGATCAGCCCTTCGCCGGTTGTCGACGAGGCCGGGTTGACCGCCCACCAGAACAGCCAGCCTTTTTCGCCGCGCTTGAGGTCCGAAGCGATCATATTGCCCCATTTCAGCCCGTCGGTAATCGACGGATCGTTCGCATGCTGGAAATCGCTGACCTCCGTGCTCATCAGCGGCTTGCCGTACGTGCTGACATCCGCGTACGCGCTGTAGTCGTGCACCGTCAGAAAATCGAGCTTATCCCGCGTCGTCGTGCTGAGATTGATGATGTAGTTGTTCGACGCCGAACGGTTTGAACCCTCCGGCCCACCAACCAACACGCCTTGATTCAGGCCGTGAACGGCATCCGCGACCTTGGCCGCCACCGTGTTCATTTCGCTGATTGTGTATTGCGCGGAGGCGTAAGGTGTGGAGATATCCGGTTCGTTTTGCACGCTCAGCCATTTGATGTTGAAGCCCAGCGTATTGCGGTAGTAGTTCACGTACGTTTTCATGTAATTCGCAAACTTGTCGTAATTCGCCGATTTCAAATGACCGCCGTTGTTCGGCGAGCCGTTGTCTTTCATCCAGCCCGGCGGGCTCCACGGCACGGCGTAAAACTGGTTCATGCCGCGATTTTTCGCTTCCTGGGCGAACCAGCGCTGATGCAGGTCGGTGTTCCAGTTGAGCACGCCGTCGGACGGCATAAACGTCGTTTGCACCGCGTCTTGCGCGGACGTATACGAGTTGATCTCCAGACGGACGATCGACAAGCCGGCATTCGAATTGTCCGTGCGGAACAACGTATCGAGAATTTGGCCCTGCACCGCTGCCGAGTAGCCGGTTTTCAGCTCGTTGACCGGGTGGTTGGCCGCCGCGCCGAACCCCCAAATCGTCTGATACGTCGTGCCCTTTTGCACCGACACTGTACTGGCCGCATACGCCGGAGACGCAAAGCTCAGCAGCAGCGCCGACGATAACACAATTCCCCCGTAAACCCTCTTTCTTTTCGAAATCATCATTCAAGCACCTCTTTCCCGCAAATTTGGCCTCATCGACCTCCTTTTACGTTAATATAAAAGCGCTTACAAAACACTGAGGCAAAACGCTTTTTTACTGCACAATCGCGCCATTTTGCCCAATTTTCGCCCCAGTCTCTGACTGTTACATGGCTGTTCTCCACATCCATCCTACCCGCCTGACGCCCCCTTCGCACTTATTCCCCGCCAAAACGGTCCTTGTATTCCATCGGATTGATCCCGTGGTACTGCTTGAAAATCCGCGAGAAATGGATGCTGTTCTCGTAGCCGACTTTGAGCGCGATTTCATAGCTTTTGAGCGACGAGGTGAGCAGCAGCTCGCGTGCTTTGCGCATGCGCACGTTGACGCAATACGTCCAGATCGTCATGCCGGCTTGTTCCTTGAACATTTTGGCCAAATAGGAACGGCTCACCGCCACCTGATCGGCCAGATCCTGCAACCCCCAGCTTTCGGCGTAATGCTGTTCGATATAACGTTTGACCTGGTCGACGGCGCTTTCTTTTTGCAAATTTTTGGCCTTGCGGGCGCGGTCCATCAGCAGATTGGCCGCTTCCTCCAGCCGCTTCACGGCGCACAGCCGGAAATACTGCCGCACCTGCGAGCGCTGCAAGCTGGCGCCGGCTTCGGCAACGCCCAGGTCCAGCGCTTCGTCCAGCTCGACCTCGATGCCCATCTTTTTCAGCTCCGCCACCAACATCGCCGTCCAGGCCAACGCCAGCTTGTCCAAAATCTCATAACGCCCCTCGACCCATGTCTCCAGCATGTCCAGCGTGTCGACGATCAGCAGCGGTTGTCCATGCAAATAGACGCTGAGAATCATCTCCAGCCATTGCTCCAAAAGCGGCTTGTGCAGCGGCAGCTTGCGCAGCAGCAGCCCGTTCGCTTCGCTGCGCCGCTGCCTACGGAGCTTCAAAAACGCTTTGCCGACGGCTTCGGCCAATAGCGCCGGATTGATCGGCTTAAGCACGTAATCGACAGCGCCAAGCAGCATGCTTTTTTTTGCATATTGAAAATCGTCGTAGCTGGAAATGACAATGCACGTCATCCACGGGTACAAGCGGTTGATTTCCTCGATCAGCTGCAGCCCGTCGACCAGCGGCATCCGCACATCGGTGACACACAGATCGGCAAAATGGTCTTTCAGCCAATCCAGCGCCTTGCTGCCGTTCGCCAGCGTCGCGGATACCGCGGTCCCCTCCATCTCCGCCAATTGAATCGCCAGGCTTTCGCGGATCAATTCCTCGTCATCGACAATCATCAGTCTGTTCATGCTGCGCCCCCCTCTGTCATCAATGGCAGCGTAATGTCGACCACCGCGCCACCGCCGTCCGGCAAATTGTAAAACGTCATCGCGCCCTCCGCTTGGTAAAACATCCGCAACCGGTAAATCAGATTCGACAAGCCGACCTGCCTGGAGCGGTCATAACCGTTGTCGGCGGCGTTCAGCTCCTCGTGCAACCGCTGCAGCGTAACGTCGTCAAAACCGCCACCGTTGTCGCGCACCGTCAGCCGCAGCCGGCCGTCGTCCGTCAGCCGCCCCGTCACTTCGATATGCACCGATTCGCCGGTCGTCTCGCGGCCGTGTTTGATGCAGTTTTCGACGAGCGGCTGCAGCAGCGCTTTGGTGCAGATCGCGTTCAGCAGCTCCTGCGGCACATCCAGCTGATATGTAACCTCGTCCTTGTAGCGCACCTTCATGATGTTCAAATAGTGCTCCAGATGCTGCAGTTCCTCGCGCATCGTGACTTGCATATGCTTGTAATCCGACGTATAGCGCAGCATATTCGACAGATTGACCGATACAAGCCCGATATGCGGCTGCTTGGCGATCACGGCCATCGAATTGATCGTTTCCAGCGTATTATAGAGAAAATGGGAATTGATCTGCGCCTGCAACGCCGATATGACCGCCCGGTGCTGGAGCACGCGCGTTTCCGCCAGATCGTGGACCGACTGCTCGAGATGGCCAAGCAAATTATTAAACGATATGCTCAGATCGGCCACCTCGTCCGTGCCCTCCACCTGAACCCGCACGTTCAAATCGTTCGTCAGCTGCATCGTCTTCATCAGCCGGCGCAACACCAGAATCCGCCGCGTGATCGACGAAGCGGCAAAATAGGTCAAAATGACCGAAATGATCAGCGCCCCGATCGCAATGACAATCATCATGTTGCGCGTATAATAAATGCTTTTGCCGATTTCCTCGTAAGGCAGGATCGCGATGATTTTCCAACCCGTGATCGGAATCGTCTGAAACACAATCAGTTCGTTGCCGGACTGCTCGACAATCGCGCCTTCCTTTTTGCCCTTCACCGCCTCCACGATCCGGTCGTCCAGATGCCCCATCACTTGCCCGGCGTCGGAGTGGTGAATGATCGTGCCGGCATCGTCGACGACGGCGGCTGCACCGGAACTGGTGATGCTGATTTGATCCATCACCCGCTGCGACGGGCCAAGCAAAATATCGATTTTCAAATAACCGCCGCCCTCCACCTGCTTGAACAACGTCAGCACGGGAATGCGCGTTTGCTTGCCGGACGCATCCAGATAGTTGTCGGAGATGCCCGTGATGAATTTGATTTTCTCGAAATTGCTGGAGGATTGGAAATAAGGTTCGTTTTTGATGCTATAGCTCAGCGGAAGCGTATACAAATTGCAAAAATGCTGCTCGAAGCCGTGTGGATTGTACAGGGATATCGACAGCACCTCGGGATATTGCAGGAACATCCGGTTCAAATAATTTTCCTTCATCCACTCGTAGGTGCGAATCGATTCCGAGGTCAGTTTGGGCGAGGTCATCCGCATCCAGTCGCGCACCTCCAGACTGTTGGAAAACATCAGAAAAGCGAACTCATATTCCGAATAATAGCGATCCAGATTCATATTGGCTTGCTTCAAAATCTGCACGCTCAGATGGTCGATATCGCTGCGCAAATACGACGACGTCTGGTAGTAGCTGATCAGCCCGATCAAGGAAACGGTAAACACCAGAATCGTCACAATGATCGAAATCAGCTTCCATTTCAAGGAGCGGCGCATCGTTTTATACATGTATGCAAGCAAGTTGGCTAACCTCCCCACGACGGTGTTTCGTACCTTTCATCATAGTCCCATCCCGGTACGGGCGCAATGAGGGAAATGTTTGAAATACTACAGCGATCGTACTTTTTCGACACTTTTCGCACGTATCCCCGCCCTCCATCCGCTCTCCACAACTTCTTGCCGCCGCCCGGGCATAGAACAGATGACTTGTATAGAAAAAAGCCACCCTCCGTTGCACGGAGAGCAGCCCTTTCGTCGTTATTGTTGATACTTGTAGTTGAACATCCGGTACAACATCACCGCTGCTTCCGCCCGCGTAGAATGGCCAAGCGGATGCAACTGGCTGCCATCGCCTTCGATGAACCCTTGACCGGTCATCGCGGCAATCGCTTCGACCGCATACGGAGCTACGTCCAACGCGTCGTCGAAAGGCAACGCCTTGCTGTCTGACGCAGCCAGCGGCAAGCCGCTTTGCGCCAAGGCGCGCGCGATCATCGTAAACATCTCCTGACGGGAGATCAGCGCCCGCGGCGCAAACTGCGATTCCGATCTGCCGTTGACGATGCCCAACTGGTGCGCGATGCCAACCGCTTCATAATAGTAGTCATCGGCGCTGACATCGGCAAAGGCGGCGTTAAACTTCGCTTGGAAGCCAAACGTTTCGACCAGCAGCTTGGTGAAATCGGCGCGGGTCACGGCGCTCGATGGATCAAAGGCGTGTTCGCTGACCCCTTGGATGATGCCTTTGGCCGCCAGTGCTTCAATCGCTGGCTGCGCCCAAGGCGTCCGGCTGATATCCGTAAACGATGGCTGCCCGAAGGCGACCGCATACGTCGAGAAATGGGAAGTCGCAAACGTCATTTCTCCGGCTGCGGCGTCATAGCGGCCGGTTGGCATCAGCTGCACGCCGCCTTGATCGTCCACATACCAGACGTTCAGCAGCTCGGCGCGGCTGCGCTCGGCCGCTGACGGCGCATACGGAATGCGCACCTGCACCGCCGCGCCGTTCTTGAAGATCAGCGGCTGATTGGCTGCGGCGATGTGCAGCTCGACTGCTGTGCCGAAGCTGCCTGGCACATGAGCCGTCTTGCTGCGCTCGGCCACGCCGATCGCAATCGTCAGCGGCTGGTCGGCCGCCGCTTGCGCGTTGCCGGCGAACAGGTCGCCCGGCAGCGTCAGCGTGCCCAGCGCCGTCGCCACTTGCAAAGCGCGTCCGCCCGCTTGACCGTTCAGGAACGCCGACGGAACCTGCAGCTCGTACGTCTGCGCGCCGTCCGCTTGCTCCAACCGAATGACCGCAGGCGCTGGACCGTCTTGCTGACGGAACGCTTGCTCCAGCGCGGCTTGGTCAATCGACACCGCCGCTTTGCCGTTTTTCACGGTCAAGCTTGCGGCCGGTATTGTCACCGTGCCGCCGCTAACCGGCGTGCCTGTTCCCGGCGACGAGGTATCCACCGAAGCGCCCGACGACGGACCGGAACTCGCGGACTGCGACAAGGTGCGCACCGTCAGCGACGGACCGCTGTCCGACCAGTTGCCGGCTTCGTCACCGGCTTCGACCTTCAACGAATACAACGTATTGGGCGTCAGGCCCGTAAGCTGCCAGGACGTATTCGCTGGCGTCGCGATCGGTTGACCGTCGAGCAGCAGCTTGTATTGCGTTACGCCCATCCGGTCGACGGCTTCGCTCCAGCGGATGCCAAGCGAAGTTTTCGTCACCGTTGGCGCCGTCAGGCTGCTGCCGGCCGGCCAGCCCGGCGCTGTCGTATCGCTTGGCACCGGTATGACCGGATCATCGCTCGCCGGTCCGAATACGGTGGCGTTGCCGGTCGGATCGACCGCTTCCACTTTGTATACGGCGTCCAGCGTCGCATCCACCAGCGTATGGCTGGTCGCGCTGCCGCTCACCTCAGCGGCCAACACGCCATTGCGATAGATCGCATAATGCGCAACCGCGATATTGTCGACAGCGGCGTCCCACGTCAGCGTCACCTGATCGCCGTCCCGCACAGTCGCAATCCGCGAGCCGGTCGGCCATTGCGGCGTGATCGTGTCGACTTGCAGCGTGCGCGCTTCCAGCTCCAGCGGCTGCGAGGCGTTGCCCGCTTCATCCAGCGCCACGACGCTCAGCGTGTAGGCGTGGTCCGCCTGCAAGCCGTTGATCCAATAGCTGGCAATGTCCTTGCCTACCGTGATCAACGGTGTGCCGTCGACGGCGAGGCGATAGCCGGTCACGCCGGCATCGTCGCCAGCCTCCGGCCAGCTCAGCTGCAAGCCGGAAGCGCTGATCGGCGCAGCGCTCAGCGCGCTGCCGCCGCTCCAGGCCGGCGGCGTGGCATCGGCGGCCACGGTCGCTTGCGTCAGCGCCGGCGAGCTGGCCGCATTGCCAGCCGCATCGCGAGCATCGACATGGAACGTATAGCTGGTTCCCGGCGTCAGCCCGGCGACTGTGAACTGCTGCGCCGTTCCCGGCACGGTTCCAATCAGCGTCCCGCCCTGATAAATGTCATAAGCCGTTACGCCGTAATTGTCGGACGCGTCAGGCCAATTCAACGTCAGCGCATAACGCCCGACAGCGCTGGCCACAACTTCCGCGCCGCCCGGCCAAACCGGGCTGACCGTATCGGCCGCCGGCGTCGTCACCGGCGCGGAAGGCCCGTCGGCCGATTCCTGGGCCGTATCGATCGCTTCCACCTTGAATGTATAAGCGGTTGCCGGCGTCAGACCTTCGACCTGGTAGCTGTAAACGTCCGCAGCGACGGTCGCAATCACCGTGCCGTTGCGGTACACCTTGTAGCCGTTAACGCCAACTGCGTCCAACGCGCTGCTCCAGGTCAAAGTCGCGGTGTGCGGAGCCAATCCGCTGACCGTCAGGTTCGCCCCGCTCCAGACCGGCGGCGCGGTGTCGGCCGGCAGCTCCTCTGTACCGACCGACAAATACGGTCGGTACACGGCATTCGCGCCCGCCGCTTCCTTCGCATAGATATCGACGTTCTGATCGAGCCATGCATCGTCCTGCAGCTTGAAGCTGATCGCCTGGTCGCCATCAGCTTCAAGCGCCGTCTGGCCGGTCACGTCGAAGGTCTTCCAATACCCGGCGTTGCGGACCGTCGTGCTGCCGATCATCGCCCCATCGTCCGGCTTGTTCTGCCAGTTGATCGCCGTTTCCGTCCAACTGTCGCCCGTGCTGTACAGGTTCATGCTGATGTCCATATTCGGCGTCTGCACCGCGTAGACATACAGGTTCAGCGTGGCATCATAAACGCTACCCGTGACGGACGCAAGCGGAAACTTCAAATATGCGCGCCGGTTGTTCCCGGTATTTTTGTTCGTATCGCTGCCCGAAACGCCCGCGGCGTTCTTGAAGCGCAAATAGTCGAGATTGTTCGTCGTGCCCGCACCGCCGAGCGTTGCCGGCGCTTGAATGAACGCATCGTCGCTCGGATACAAGACCGTTTGCTTGCGGACGACGCCGGAGAAGGTCGTCACCGCCACCTCCGGTCCAGCCGCCGACCAGTTGCCGGCCGCATCGCCCGCTTCGACGCGGAACGTGTACGCCGTCGCCGGCGTCAACCCTGTCGCGTCATAAGCCAGCGTATTGCCGTCCACCGCGGCCAGCTCCGTATTGTTGGCGTACAGCTTGTAGCCGGTGACGCCAATCGCGTCGCTGGCCGGCGTCCACGCCAGATGGGCCGCGTGGTCGGTCAGCCCGCTGTAGCTCAGGCTGCGGTCCGCCGGCCAGGCTGGCGCCGTCGCGTCGGGCCCCGCCGACGTGCTCACCGTCAGCGCCGGTCCGGTCGCCGACCAGTTGCCGGCGGCATCGCCCGCTTCGACGCGGAACGCATACGCCGTATGCGGCGTCAAACCCGGCACGCGGAAGCTTTGCGCCGCAGCCGGCAGCGTCGCCAGCTCCTGCCCGTCCTGCAGCACCCGGTACGCGGTTACGCCGGTGCTGTCGGCGGCCGCCGGCCAAGCGAGCAGCAAGCCAGTCTCGCCAACCTCCGAGGCGGTCAGCGCCGCGCTGCCGTCCCAAGCCGGGGCGGCCGTGTCGGGAGCGCCAAGCGTGCGGAAGGTGGCGATTGGCCCGCCGGCCGACAGGTTGCCGTCGCTGTCCTTCGCTTCGACGCGCACGGCATGCAACTGTCCCGGCTCAAGGCCGCCAAGCACATAGCTCGTCTCCGACGTATCGGCCTGAATTTGCCCGTTCACATACACCCGGTAGCCGTCCGCGCCGTCGTTGTCAACGCCGGCCGGCCACGACAGCAACGCCCCGGTCTGCCCGAGATCGGCCACAGACAACACCGAACCCTTCTGCCAGCCCGGCAGCACCGTGTCCGCGCCAGCCACCGCCGTCACGGCGATCGGTGCGCTTGGCAGCGACACATTGCCTTGCGCGTCAAACGCCTGCACCGTAAACGCGTAGCTGGCGCCCGGCGTCAGCCCGGTCACGTCGAAGCTCGTCACATTCGCCGGCAGCTCCTTGACCAGCGCAGCGCCCTGATAAACGCGATAGCCGTTCACCGCCTGATTGTCCTGCGCCGCCGGCCACGTCAGGCTGACCGATGTCGGCGACACGCCAGACGCCTGGAACACGCTGCCGTACGGCCAAACCGGAGCCGTAATTTCATCGTTTTGCCCCGGCAGCGCCAGCGGAACGAACGCGTCCGCCGGACCGCCGTCCGCCGGCGAACCCCAGACGACCGTCACCTTGTTGTCCTGCCCTTTCAGCAAGGACGCCTTGACCGTCTGGCTTGTGCCGCCATAGGTGACGGTGATGTCATAATCGCCGTAGAAGCCGCGCGTCTGGTACACGCCGTCGGCATTCGTCGCGCCGGTCACATCCGTCCACCACGTCTCGTAAATCAGCTTGCGCCATTGCTCGCCGGACGGCTTGAGCGTCCAGTCGCGGCGGAACAGCGGCGCGTTATTTTGCCAGTGCGCCCCGTCCCAGAAGCCCCACATCGTAAACGACTGCACGTTCGGATGGCTGAACGCCGCCAGCAAAATATCGCGCGTAAACTGGCCTTGCACATCTTCCTTCGGCGAGTTGACGTCAAACTCGGTAATCGCGATTTCCGGCGCATATTGGCTGAAAAACGTGAGCTGATCGTAAAACGCCATCGGGCTGACCGGCGTCGAGCCAAAATGCGCCTGGATGCCGATCCCGTCGATCGGCGCGCCGTTATCCTTCATCGATTGCAGGATGTTCGAGAAATTCTGAATCACCGGCGCATCGACGCCGAGAATTTGCGTTTCATTCACATACAGTTTGGCCGTCGGATCGGCTTCCTTGGCCAGCTTGAACCAATTGGCCATCACCGCGCCGGGGTCGCTGTACGTGCTGCGGATCAGGCTGTTGAGCACCGGCTCGTTAAGCACGTCCCAGTTGTACAGCCGCCCGCGGAACAAGCCGGCCAGCTCATGAATATGGTCCGCGATCCGCTTCTCCAGCGAGGCGTGATTGTCAACCAGCGCCGGAACATCGGCCGGCAAGCGCGAAGCGCCGTCCCACAGCAGCGTATGGCCGCGAATATCGAAGCCGTTGTCGCCCAGCCAATTGTACAGCTTGACCGTTCGCGACTTGATCTGCTCCCACCACGGCCATTTCATTTCATTTTCCATCACGACCGAATTGAAATTTTCTTTCAGCTTCGTCCGGTACGTCTGGGCATCGGCATCCGTGCCAAACAGCATCGTCGAATTGACGGCCGTGCCGAATTTGAAATCGTGCTGGGTCATCTGCACGTGCACATCCGCGCCTTCCAGCGGCTGGCCGGCGGCATCCTGCACCGCCACCTGCAAATCGCCCTTGCGAATTTGCTCGATGCGCGCGTTCGCTTCGGCCCGCCACGGCGCGTCCTCCTCCATCCCGTCATAGACGACGGGCGTGCTCGGCAAGCTGTCGAAGGCGATCGCCTTTTTGTAATTGACGACGCGCAGATCGGCAATTTCGATCACCTGCGGCTTGTAGCCAAGCCGGAACGTAATTTGCGGCGTATTTTCTTCCATTAACAAGGCCGCTTTGATCGGCACGAGAAATTTTTTCCACGTATTCGGAATGGTCAGCGTCTCGTTGATCGATTTGTCGAAAGTCACGGTTTTTTCCATCACCAGCGAGGTGGTGCCTTCGGCCGTTTCCACCGTCGAACTGATCGTCCGGGCGTAAAACGTCGCCAGAATCACATCGTCCTTCTCAATCTGCGGAGCGATCGGAAACACGTATTGCAGCAAATACGTGCTGGCCGGCTGCACGTTCGTTGCGAACTGCAACGCTTCCGTAAAGCTTTGTCCTTCCACCGCCACTTTGGCAACGGTTCCATAAGCAGGCGCTTCGGGATTAAGCGCCGCGTCCGGCTGATCGATGCCCGAAAGCAGCACCTCGCTGCCGGGAATCTGGGCCAGCTCCTCCTCCGTCAAAGCTTGAGCTTGCGCTGCCGTCGGCAGCAAGGGGACGATCAAGAGCAGACCGATTAACAGCAAAGTGAGCGATCTAAGCAGGCGAATGTTCACGATCTTCATCCTTCTTTCCCTATCGTAATGGGGCATGCCTATAGCTGTGGCCCACCGGGCCGGCGGACGCTCGGCGCAGGTGGGCCTCGCAGCTAAGATCATCGGCCTTCCTAGTTGCGGTTGGCGTTGTACCAGTCGGTGAGCTCCTTGATCGCTTGCTCGCCGCCTTGTTTTTTCCAGTTGGCTACGTATTCGTCAAAATAGTCCAATGGCTTTTCGCCAAGAATGATTTTCGCCGCAGCTTCCTGGAACGAACCTTTGTAGCCGAGTTCGGCGTTTTTGGTCAGCGTCTCGGACGGCGGCATGCCGGCTGTCGGGTTGGCAATGCCTTCCTTGCGCGAGGTAGCGATCGTGTCCAGCAGCTTGTTGAACGCTTCGTCGTTGTTGATCAGCACTTTTTGCGCCGCTTCGTTGAAGCCGTGCATCTGGAACACCGCGGAGCGCCATTTCACGTCAGGGTCTTTGTTGGCGTTATAAGTGATCTTGTCGCCGTCTTTGGTGTAGGATTCGCCTTCAATGCCCAGCTCCGTGAACATTTGGCCTTCATCCGAGACGAGCCAATCGAACAATTTGACGATCGCTTCCGGGTTCGGCGCGTCCTTGTGGACAACAAACGTCTTGAGCACCGGCTTCTCGACGCGGCCGAGCTGGCCGTCGTAACCTTCGCCGCGCGGCGTCGGAATGGCGACAACGTTCGGATGTTTGTCCGGCAGCAGATTGCTCAGCTCCTTTTGCCAGGGGTCCCATACCCCGAAGACGACGTGATCCCACGAACCAACGAGGTCGGATTTGATTTTTTGATCCCAGATCGCCCGGGTGTTGGTCAGGAATTCCGTATCGATCAGCTTTTCCTCGTACATCGTGTGCAGCGTGCCCAGCGCTTTCTTCATATTCGGGCTGACATAACCCGGCATCACTTCGCCGTTGTACAACGTGTTGGAATCGAGGTTGACCCCGTACATGCCGAAAATATTGTCGGCCCACTCGAATTTCTCGCGGGACGAGAATGGCACTTCGTCCTTCACGCCGTTGCCGTTCGGGTCACGATCGCGGAACGCCCGCAGCATGTCGAGGAATTCAGCCGACGTTTTTGGCGTTTGGATGCCAAGCTTATCCATCCAGTCCTTGCGCACATAGATCACGCGCTCCGACGGAGCGTTGCCTTGCGCCGGCTGGGGAATCGCGAGGATTTTGCCGTTCAGGGTCACGGCGTCCCAGGCGGATTGCGGGATATTTTTCTTCAAATTCGGTCCGTATTTATCGATATAAGGCTTCAAATCCATCGCCAGGCCGTTGATCACCAGGTCGGACGTTTCGATGCCCCAGACCATGTGCACGTTCGGGATGTCGCCGGAGGCGAATTTCAGCTTGAGCTGGTCGGCGTAGTTCTCGTGCGGCAGGAAGGTGATGTCGAGGTCGGTGTTGGTTTTTTGCGCGATGTATTTCACGGTTTCCAGATCCATCGACTTGCCGCCGGGAATTTGCTGGGCGTTGTTGGAGACGAACATCGAGATTTTGGCCGGTGCGGTCGACTGCGCGCCTTGGCTTGCCTCCGGCGATGCCGACGACGGCGAGGATGCCGCGTTTTTATCGGTGCCGCAGGCGGCCAGCGCACTGGCAAGGCAAATGACGCAGGTGAATGTAAGCGTTTTCTTTAATGTGATTTTCATGGATGAGACCCTCCCTCAGTGTGCTTGTTCATTATAAAATAACCTGTCTACCCGAATCATCTGGTCACTTCTGGCAAATATGCACCACCTCCGCAGCGGAATCCGACGTGTGGGTCCTTCGCCGCTGTTACTCCTTCACGGAGCCAAGCAGCGCGCCCTTGATAAAATGCTTTTGCAAAAACGGATAAATGATGATCACCGGCACGGTGGCGATGATGATCGTCGCCATTTGCAGCCCTTGCGGCGTGATCGCCGACGACAGCTCCAGCACCGACTGACCGCCGGCGGAATCCATATCGAACTGCGAGATCAGCTTGTACAAGTACAGCTGCAGAGGTTGCATTTCACGATCCGTGATGTACAGCAGCGGGCCGAGATAGTTGTTCCAGTGCCCCACCGCGTAAAACAAAATCAGCGTCACATTGATCGGCATCGACAAGGGCACGACAATGCGCCACAGGATGCGAAATTCGGACATGCCGTCGACGCGCGCCGCCTCGAACAGCTCTTCGGGAATCGAGCGCATGAACGTGATGCAGAGCATCATGTTGAACGCGCTGAGCGCGCCGGGAATGATCAACGACCAGATCGTGTTGAGCATGCCGAAGCTTTTGATCAGCAGGTACATCGGCACCATCGGCGCCTGGAAAATCATCGTGAAGATGATCGCCAGCAAGATGATTTTGCGGCCGCGCAGCCATGACTTGGACAGCGGGTATGAGGTCAGCAAGGTCATCGCCATATTGAGCGCCGTGCCGATGACGACCAGTTGAATCGTCACCCAGAAAGCCCGCCAGAACACCGCATTTTTCAACACGAATTCGTAGTTGAGCCAGTTGAAGCCAACGGGCCACAACATCACCTTGGCGTGAACGATCGCTTCGTTGGAGCTGAGCGACCCGGCGATCACATTAAGCAGCGGCAGCGCCACCGCAAAGCAGAACAGCAGCAGAACGGTCATGTTGGCCGTATCAAAAGTGAATTCGCCGGCTGTGCGTTTGATTTTCATCGCGATTCCCCCTTAATAAAGCCCTTCGCCCGTCGTCAGCTTGCTGACGCGATTCGCGATGACGAGCAGGATAAAGCCGATCACCGACTTGAACAAGCCAATGGCGGTCGTAATGCTGTATTGGCCTTGCAAAATGCCGGCCCGATACGTGTAGGTATCCAGGACATCGCCAGTCTCGTATGTCGCCGGATTGAGAAACTGATAAATTTGCTCGAAGCCGGAGTCCATCACGTGGCCGATTTTCAGCATCAGGAGAATCATGATCGCCGGCAGCAGGCCCGGCAGCGAAATATGCAGAAACTGCTTCCAGCGGTTGGCTCCGTCCATCTTCGCCGCCTCGTAGAGCGACGGGTTGATGCCAGCCAGCGCAGCGATGAAGATGATCGCGTTCCAGCCCATCTCCTTCCAGATGCCCGAGGTGATGATGATCGAGCGGAAATATTCCGGCTTCTGGAGGAAGGCGATTTTCTCTCCGCCCAGCATGACGATCAACTGGTTCACAAAACCTTGCGCCGGCGACAACATCAGGTACGTCAAGCCGAACACAATCGTCCACGAAAGGAAATGCGGCAAGTACAACACCGTCTGCGTCACGCGCTTGAACGCCATCGAGCGAACTTCATTAAGCATGCAAGCGAGCAGAATCGGCAGCGGAAAAGCAAACACGGTCTGGTACAGTGAAATCAGCAGCGTATTGCGCAGCAGCCGGCCAAACTTGTCGTAAGCGAGCATCTGCTCGAACCAGCGGAAGCCAACCCAATCGCTCCCCGTAAAACCTTTGAAAATGTTGTAATCCTGAAACGCAATCACGCTTCCGGCGAGCGGCACATACTTGAACACGAGAAAGTAAAGCAGCCCCGGCACGAGCATGAGGTAGAACGCGCGATGCCGCAACATGTACTTCCATACGGGAAGCTTCCGCGGCTTGACGGCGGCAAGCTCTGCCGTATTGTTCGGTCTGACGATGGTTTCCATATCCTCACCTACTGTTGTTTGAAGTGTGTTTCATCGGGTGTCTTTATTATAAAATCCCCGCTCCTGACCAACAATGTGGCCGGATGTCGATTTACTGCAGTAATCGTCTTCTCGTGATCGAAAATACGGAGGGCAAAAAAAACAGGCATAAGCGGCCGCCGTCCCGGTCTGGGGATAACGTTCGTTTATGCCTGTATGGATGCGCTTTGGCGCAGACGCGTGTGTGGCCGGCCGTGCGGTCGGACGAAAACACCGGTTGTGCAGGCTGATCGGTGAGCCTGGAGTTACACCATGGCATCTTCGATAATATGCAACCCCGGCATCGTTGGATCATGGTCGTGGCCATCGATTTTACACAGATGATTCAGCGTGATGGCCAAACTTTTTTCAGCAAGAGCCAGCCGCTCCCTGACGGAACAAACCAACTGCTTGTCCGGCGTTGGCAGCACCGTGTCCAGGTCCAAAGCATCCAGGCGTTCGGCAAATTTATAGATGGACCGGATGTACAATTTGGCCAGAAAAAACAGATCGTAAAACTTTTCCTTGCTGCGGGAACCTGAGCGGTATCGGTAGCCGACCATGCCCAATTCCTCGTCGATGGCCGTATAGGAGCTGATTTTTTGGGGGTCAAGATGAGCTTCTTGTGAATAGGGACCATTCATCTCGGAACTGCCCGGGATCAGGTCATTTAATCGGCCCACTTGCTTGGTTACTTTCGTACGTTCGATTTCTTGCCGGTCTTTTCCCATAATCGAATAAGACCAGGCGATTTGTTCGTAAATCAAGCGGAGAATCGGCGAACTTTCGATATAATAGCCGTTTCTTAGCAAAATAATGCAGCTTTCAAAAGAAGCTCTTAATCTGCCCATCGCATTCGTATAAACAAAGCAATCAAACCCGCTGCAATTTGGGGCAAATTCCTTGAGCAATTCGGTTAATTGGACGATTGTCGTCATTAAAACGTCCACGCAATAATCCCGTTGCGTCGCTTCATCCGGGCTGAAATTCAGCTCGTCGGTTTCTTCCAGATAGGCGCTGATATTTTCGAAATGGAAATCTTGGTGGATATACGCCGTTAATGCCAGATGAAATTGCCTTTTTAAAGCGGGAGAGGCATTGGAGGGCAGCGCATACGGGATATCGTACAATAAATGAGGAATCAATTTGTAAGCTTCATTTTCTCTGATTTTGTTCATCTCCTAACGTGCTGGATGATCAGGGGAGTCAAACCTTCGCTGTGAGGCCAACCATGCCGGTTGATTTGCGCTTGCCGCGGCTTCCTTGCCTCGCCGCCTCGCCGGACCGACTGCCTTAAGCTCGGCGGCTGCGGCCGAGCACCAGCCATTCCGTGACCGCCAGATTGACAACCAGACCGGCCCAAATGTTCACATTCAGCACCGCTTCCACCATTGCCTCGCGCCCACCGGGCAAAACAAAGCCGTGCAAGCCGGCGTATGTCAGCAGCAACACGGGCACCAGCAGCCGGCCGCTGACGGCGACAAACGTAAGCGCGAAGCTGCGGTACATCCAGCGGCGGTGAGCGTCCATCTGCTTGCGCCGGGCCGCCCGTACGCCAAGCCATATCGTCAACAACCACAAAAACGCCAGCGCAAGGAACGAAACCGCTTTGCCGAAATCAGCGATGTACAGCGTCACGATCAGCGCCAGAAGTCCGCTGGCAAGCACGCAGCCGGCGTACAGCCGACCGAGCAAGCGATGCAGCCGAGGCCGACGCCGGCGCACCGGTTCGAGCAGTTGGACAAAACCGACCACCAGCGCGACAAATGCCGTGCCGATATGCGCGAGCAACGCCGGGTATTGCCAACCCGTCGTGCCAACCTCGACCCGGCTTTGCGCCGGGTCCAACGTGAAATAAGGGACCATAAACGGCACGATCACAGCCAGCGAGACAAGCAGCAGCAGCCACCAGCGTTTGGTCATATTCATCAGGAATCACACTCCGTAACGTCGAATGCGCCGATCAGCCGGCGCGCCGCGTTCCCGCCAACAGCCGGGGGGCGGCAGCTTTTAGTATAGACGACGTTGTTAAACCACAGCTAAACCGTATATTAAAAAAAGGTAAACTGCTGTTAGCCCAGCAGCTTGGCCGCAGCCGCCACCGCGCCCCTGACAACATACGGCCCTACGACTCCGCCATGCCAAAAACCGGGGGTCGCTCCCCCGGCCGTTGCCGACGCGCCTTCGCCTGCGGCTGGGTGTTTGCTTTTAACAGCAATCCCAGTTGTACAGCACCTTGGAAAAATCGCGGTTTTGCAGATCGGCGGGACGGATGAAAAAATTCGCAACCCCGCTGTCGCCCCACATGATGCCATGCTCATCGTCGGTGTCGATTTGCAGCAGCAGCACCTCGTAGTCCTCATAGCTGTTTTCGCGCGGGTCGGTTTGAGTGAAAAAGGCGTAACCGCCGATTTTGTGGCCAACCCCGCCATAAGCATCGGCGTACGCGTCGCCCATAGCGGATTCATCCTCCCCGAATTGCTCGAAAAATACAAATGGGCCCTGCCCGAAAAAGCGGGCAAACTGAAAGTCCGCGCTGCCGACGGCCGCTTCCTTAAGGGCGAAGCTGAGCGCCAGCTCGCGCTCAACGGGAAAGCCGTTGTCCGCAGTATCCGCCCCATCCACCGCCGCACCGCTCCCCGCTCCGTTGCTTGTATGGCCGGTCATCGCAGCCGGGGGAATATACACCACCTTGAAATTGCGCTGCCCGCACGGATCGTCAAAGCTCAACCCATACAGCTCGTCATCGGCGGAAATAAAAAATTGCAGCAATCCGCTTTCGGGAAATAGCGCAAGCGGCGGCACCTCGGCAAAATTGATTTGCGCCAACAGCCGCATCGGCTTGCCCGCTTCATCCAGCGGGTACGCGGCTCCCTCCGGCATATAGGCGCTGCCGCCGAACTTGCTCATCTCGGGCCGCGTCGCGCCCGGTTGCGGCGTTATTTCCACATACGGCTGCACGGACCGCTGCAAACCGGCGCGGAAAGGCCCAAGCTTCTCCAGCATTTCCTCGTATTCCATCGTCATCATTCATTCCCCTTTCTGAATATCGTTTTTCTCGCAAGCGTTCCCGGCAGAAGGAATTGCCGGCAGCCTCCGCGAATACGTTGAGCGAATCGTCCAGGCCCAAGGAAGCTGCTTTTGTAAAACAATCAGCGATCCGTTCGGACGTTTGGTGCCCGTCACCTCGCCCGCACCGGCGCAGCGCGCCACAAGTGGACGGCAGAGATCGCCATCGTCCGACACGCGGCCTGCTGACGCCAGGCGAAACGACCCAGCGCTTCGCCTGACACAACCTCCACCATATCGCGCAATGACCGCGCTCCAGCAGCGGATGGACTGAGCGTAACGCCGGCTAATCGGCGGCGGACCTGCTCGCCGAACGGGAGTCGCAACACGCGACTTGGGACAACTTTTCGGCTAGCTATGTACAAAAAGTGAAAATATGTATTATTATTGTAAATAATTGGTCAGACTTTGTACACCCGTAAAGGAGAAAAACGATGAACAAAGCTGCTCATCTGATCGCATCCGCCTGCGCCGTCGTGCTCGTCTCCACCTCATCGGCCGCCGTGTGGGCCAGCGCCACCGACGTGGCTTCGCCATGGTCCGCAGGCTCGGCAAGCCCCGCGCCGGCGCTGCACGCGCAGTCCGCCAGCGTGGCGGCGGACGCTGCGCCGCCGGACGAGGGCGGCGACGAGTCGTACGCCGCGTTTTACCGCAAGGCGTCGTCGGCTGCGCAAACCGCCGCGCTGCGGGCGCTGGAGCGCGACCGCAGCCTCGGACGCGGCGTCTGGATGCGCGATGCGCTGACGATCGTCGGCGCGCTGCCCAAGGAAGGGCCGCGGCTGAGCGTCGCCGATGCGGCGCGGATCGTCGGCGCACACAAGCGGCCGGCCGACGTACGCAGCGCGTTCGACGCCATCGCCGGCGCGCCGGATTGGGAAGGCGGCGACCGCATTCGCCGCGCCGTTTATTTTACCGGCAGCGACCGGGCCGCAGCCGTCTGCATCGTCAACGACACGATCGTGCATGTCGTCAGCCTGCGGGAGCTGCGACCGCTTGCGGCCAGCCACCCGGCCGCGGATGCCGGGGTTGCGGCGCTTGCGCAGGCGGGCTGGGCCAAGTAGCGCAAAGGGCCGCGCTACTCGCGCCGTTCTTCGCGGACAGGCTTCACATGCCTGGTTGTATTTTCTATTCGACGGCGTGCGCCGTTTTCCTTTGCGCAAACAAACAAGACCTTCCGCCGGCGCAAAAGCCGTTCCAGAAGGTCTTGCCCTGTATGATTGCCCCCTGCGGCAGACGCCGCGCGCCGAAGCGGAAGGCCAGCCGGCCGCGATCAGCGCAGCGGCAGCCGGATTATCATCGTCGTGCCGTGCGCAGCCGAGCTGTCCAGCGCCATCGAGCCGCCGAGCTGCTCGACGGTCCGCCGCACAGCCGACAACCCGACACCGCGCCCGGACAGCTCGCTGACCACGCTGCGCGTCGAAATCTGCTCGGCGAAAACAATCGCGCGCTGCTCCGCCGGGCTCAATGCGTCGAACTGCTCGCTGCTGTACAGCCCGCGCTCGACGGCCAGCCGCTTCAGCCGGGCCATATCCAACGGCGCGCCGTCGTTAAACAGCCGCAGCTCCAGCACGCCGTCCGCTTCCAGCTCCGCCACGCTGACGCGCAGCAGGCCGCGTTCGTCTTTGCCTTGCGCCAGCCGTTCCGCTGCCGTCTCGATGCCGTGATCGAGCATGTTGCGGAACACATGGATCAGCGAGCGGGCGAACTCCCCGTACACGTCCGGGTTGACCGGCAGCTCGCCGCCGACAAACTCCAGCGGGTACACGTTTTTGCCCGTCTGCGCCGCCAACCGCGGCACATAATCGCGGTACAGCGCCAGCAGATCGCGGAAGGGCCGATACCGCAGCTTGCGGATTTCCGCAGCGACCGCGCCGGCCTCCGGCCCGGGCAGCAGCTCGGCGACCCGGCGCTCCAGCAAGTACAGCCGCGCTTTTTCCAGCGTAATCGTGTCCTGCCCCTCCTCGAAGCGCTCGCCCAAAATCCCGCGCAGCACATCCAGATCGGCATCCAGCCAGCTCAGCCAAGCGCATTCGCCGATAAACTCGCCGAAGAACGCCGCCAGGAACGGATCGTCCGGGTCGGCGGCCAGCCGGCCCTGCCATTCCAGCAGCTCAGCTTCCAGCGCATGCAGCTTGTCGACGACGACCATAAAGTCAATTTGCGCAAAATTGCCCTTAAACGTATGCACATGATGGTACAACTCGCTCCATTTGGCCGTCAGCGGCGCTTCGGCGCCCATCAGGCTGTGAACGCCGGTCTCGGCAAACGCGCGGTAGTCGTGCAGCAGGTCCTTGAAGTCGCGGTAATAGGTGATGACCTGCACGACCATTTTGAGCATTTGCCGCTCGTTTTCCATTTTGTTTTCGAGCCGCCGCTGCTCGCTGATATCGGTCAGGACGGCCATGATCCGTCCGTCGGCAATCGGCTTGTATTGCAGCACAATCTTTTTATCCCCGGCTTGCAACTCGTCGGGCAGCAGCGACAGGCATACCTCGCGGTGCAGCGCGTCGTCGCTGGCGAACAAACTCGTCAGCACATCGGCGATATAAGCTGGATCGTCCGGCCGGCCGCCGCCCAGCAGCTCGTCGATGCGCGCGAACGCGATATCCCGCCCGAACATGCTGCGGCATTCAGCACTGTATTCCTCCTCGACAAACAGCCGATCGTCGAACGTCAGAAAACCTTGGCCGGCGTGGTCGAGCAAATTGCGGATCGCCAGCGTCCGCTCGGCCACCCGTTCCTCCAGCGAACGGTTCCAGCGGGCCAACTGCAGATGCAGCCGCAGCCGGGCCATCAGCTCGCTGCGCGAAACCGGCTTGGTGATGTAATCGTTTGCGCCGGAGTTGAACCCCTCCAGCACATCGCGCTCCTGATCTTTGGCCGTCAGCATCAGAATCGGCAGGCTCGTTTTCGAGCCGAAGCGCTCGCGAATGCGGCGGCACAACTCGAAGCCGGTCATGCGCGGCATCATGACATCGATGATCAGCAGGTCCGGCAAATACCCCGTGTCCAAAATATCGAGCGCCATCTGCCCGCTGCCCGCTTGCGTCACGCGGTGCCGCTCCAGGCTTAAATAGTTGTGCAGCACCTGCAAATTAACCGGCTCGTCATCGACGATCATAATGTCGCAGCCGCGCTCGAACGCCCCGGCTCCGGCTCCGGCTTCGTCATCAGGACCGGCCGCAAGCTCGGCGCCGCCTCCCGCCCCTTCCGGCTCAACCCAAGCCGATTCCGCCTCCCGCTCGCTCGCGGGCTCCTGAAACAACGTCCCGGATTCAGCGGCAGGCAGCGCTTCGCCCGCAGCCGCAGGACCGGCCGCAACAGCGGGGTCGTCCGCCGCCGGCAAGGAAAACGAAAACACCGAACCCGCGCCTTCCGCCGACTCCAGCCACATCCGCCCGCCGTGCAGCTCGACCAGCCGCTTGGTGATCGGCAAGCCAAGCCCCGTGCCGCCATAGGCGCGGGCCGCCGAGCCGTCCGACTGCACGAAGGAGTCGAAGATCGCTTCCTGCTGATCGGCGGCAATGCCGATGCCCGTATCGCGAATGTGAATGCGCCACAGGCCGCCATCCCGCTCGGCCGTGACCGCCACCTCGCCGGACTCGGTAAATTTGACGGCATTGCCAAGCAAATTGTACAAAATTTGCTGCACGCGATTTTCGTCGGCGCTCACAAACAGCGGGTCCGGCAAGGCGTTGCGCAGCGCAAGCGGCTTGCCCCCCAGCATCGGCGCCAGCGTCAGCAGCACCAGCTCGGTCAGCTGCCGCAAGTCGACGGGCCGGATCGCCAGCTTGATTTCATCATGCCGCAGCTTGGAGAAATCCAGAATGTCGTTCACAAGGCTGGCCAGCCTGCGGCCGCTCGCCGTAATCATCCGCAGGTTGGCTGCCACCGGCTCCGTCAGCTCCCCGGCAGCGCCGCCAAGCAACGAATCCGACAAGCCGATAATGCCGTTCAGCGGCGTGCGCAGCTCATGCGAGGTGTTGGCGAGAAAATGGTCCTTAAGCTCATCCATCCGCTGCAGCTCGACGTTGGTGCGCTCCAACTGCCGGTTGTATTCCCGCGTCGCCCGGTACACGCGCGCATAACGTTTGATCGAAATGGCGGCAAAAAAAATCGTGCTGAAAAAGATCGAATACCGCGTGCTTCTGTTCAAAAACTGCGCAAACACATGCGGCTCGAACGGAAACGACGACGCATGCGAGTCGACATACATCTCCAGCGGCACGCCAACCAGTTGCACGACAAGGAACACCGAAAAGCCGACGGCAAACCATTTGGCTTCGCTCGGACGCTTCGTGCGGAAGGAGAACGCCAGCAGCAGCAGGCACAACAAGCAGCAGGCACAACAAGCAGCCGGTATAGTAACCCAGCTTGTTCAAGCTGTTGAGGAAGCCGTCGTTTTCGTTAAAAAACGCGGGATACGCCCATTGAGCGAACGGCACGATCAGCCCGACCAGCAAAATAATTTTCGCCAAATGACGAATCATCGCATCAAACCGCATGCGGAAGATGCCGGCAAAATACAGGCAGAAACAATAGCCCATCCCGCCGATCAGCGGCGCGCGGAACGCGCGGTCCAGCTCGGAAAACGGCAAAAACAGCGCAAGCGCGCGGATCGAAAACAGCAAATTAAAGCTGATAAACAGCGAAAACAGCGAAAAATACAAATCCGTTTCATTTTCGCGATTAATGAAGTAAATAAGCAGCGACACAAGGCCGAGCACGAAAAAGACGATCAGCACAAGCACCGTCGGCAGGCCGCTGCGGATCAACCCCAGCTTCAGCTCGACCTCCGGGCCATACAGGATGGGGCCGATCTGCTTGAAATTCATTTGGCCGCTGCTGCCGGTCCAGATCCGCAGATACAGCCGATCATTGGCCCCGGGACGGCCAAGCGGCACGAACGTCGGGCTGACGGAAGCCAATTTGTCGGCAGAAAAGCCCAGCCGCTCCTGACTGTAGACAAGCCGGCCGCCAACATAGGCGTCATAGCGAATTTCCGAGCTGACCCGGTCGAGCATGATAAACATGTCGCTTGAGCCTGTATAAGGGAGCTCGGCGCGCACCCAATAATAATCGGTCCGCTCATCGAGATGCGCCCTTACCGTGTCGGGATCGCCTGACAGCCAGCCCTGCATATCTGCCGACTTCGTCCATTCCGGGACGCCGCTGGCGTCGACCGGCGAATCGCCGGGCCGAAAGCTGAGCTGCGCGAGCTGGTTCGCTTGCCCAGCCGGCCCACGGCTCGGCGGGGGCGGCGGCGGATCGGGCGGCGCGGCGGCGGCTGAAAGCGGGGCGGCAAAAGCCGCAAGCAGCAGCCCGAGCAGCAACGCGCCAGACAACAGACGCCGGAGCCCTTTCGTCAAGACGGCGCGCCGGGCGTTACCACTCCATGTCCGCATGGCTTTTGTACACTCCGCTGCCCAGTTTCGACTTCATGACGGTATACACATGAACGTCCTGCGCAACAATCGCAATCGTCCCCCGGCGCGCGCGCACGAACGTGACGAAATCGAGCAGCAACTGCTCCCCTTCCGGGTCGACAATCTGCTCCCACAGCTCGATGACGTATTTGGCGTTGCGCATATACATCAGCCCCTGCACGCACAGGTACAGATGACGAATATTCAGCCCGTTGATATGCTTTTGCACGATCAGCACAACCCGGTCTTCCTTCCACACCAGCTCGAACGGCAGCGCGGTCACATGCAGGTTTTCCAGCCGATACGGCTCGCGTTTTTTGGCCGCAGGCTCCGGCTTCGCTTCGGCGGCGGCAGCGGGCTGCGCCGGCTGATGCCCGAGAATGCCGTCGATGACCTCTCGCACCTTATCCTCCGTAAACGGCTTGATCACATAATGCTTCGCGCCGGCCTTGATCGCATCGAACACCATATTCCGCTGTTCCAGCGAGCTGATCATCACAATCACGGCTTGCGGATCGAACTCCCGCAGCTGCCGCACCGTGTCAATGCCGCTCATGCCGGGCATCTGAATGTCCATCGTCACCAGATCCACGGAACGCTGCTTGTACAGCTCCACCGCCGCGCTGCCGTCCTCGGCCTCGGCAACCACCTGGTGGCCCATTTGGTGCAAAATGTCGCGCAAGCTCCTCCTGATAATGGAAGAATCATCTACAATCATGATATTGGCCATGTACCAATCTCCTCTTTTCCGCAAAACTACACCTTATTGTAGCAAATTTCCCCGGCGAAGAAACCCTTTTTCTCGCAAAAAAACCGGCGGCGACCGGGCGGTGGGCAGCAGCGGCCGCTCCAGCGGCTTCCGCTGCCTGCGCGCGACTTCCCGCGATCGGCGCACGACTTCCGGCGGGCGGTGCACGACTTTCGGCAGGCAGTGCTCGCTGCACGGCGGCTGTCAGATCGGCGGAGGATGCCGGCAACGGCGGACCCCACCGTCGCAAAACCTCCAGGCGACCAGACAGGGCTGACCCCATAGTCATTGTTGGACTTGGAATCCCCCTACTTGGAATCGGAGTTTATCCATAAAAAGGAATTTGCCCATAAAAAATGACCCCATCCTCCACTTAACTGTGGATTTTGGAGCCATTTTGATTGTGGGGTCGTTCCCGTCCCATGCCAACACGTTTGAGACAGCCCGTTATTGTTCGCGCCGGCACGCCAAGCCGGCGCCCGCGCCGCTTACGGGCGGCCACTTTCGGCGGCGGACGGCCGGCGGCCCGTCAATAGCAGCAGCAGCAGCGAAATCGCGATAATCGCCAGCGTCCACGCCCAAGCGAGCGGCATGTTGCCCGCATCGACGGCGACATAGATCGCCGTCGGGATCGTTTGCGTGCGGCCGGGGATGTTGCCGGCAATCATCAGCGTCGCGCCGAACTCGCCAAGCGAGCGGGCAAAACCAAGCACGTAGGCCGCCAGCAGCGAGCGATGGGTCAGCGGCAGCGTGATGTAGCGCAGCACCGCCCATTCCGTTGCGCCGGCCGAGCGGGCCGCTTCCTCCAGCCCGCGGTCGACGGAAGCAAACCCCGTCTTCATCGTCTGTAGACCAGCGGGAAGGCGACGACAATCGCAGCGACGACCGCCGCCCACCAGGAAAAGACGAGCGGCGCTTGAAACAACGCCTCGATCAGCCGGCCGACCGGGCTGCGCCGGCCGAACACGACGAGCAGCAGAAAGCCAACGACGGTAGGCGGCAGGACCAGCGGCAGCATCAACACGGTTTCCGCCAGCGTCCGGCCGGGAAACCGGCGGCGGTTCAGCAGCCAGGCGGCAGCGGCGCCGAGCACCAGCGCGACTACGCTAGCCAGCAAAGCGACCTGCAGCGACAGCCGAATCGGCGACCAGAATTCATGCGCGCTCATCGCCGGAAGCCTTAGCGGGACACGGAAAAGCCGTATTTTTTGAACACGTCGACCGCGGCCTGCGATTGCAGGTAGGCATACAGATCAGCCGCTTCCTGCGGGTGTTTCGTAGCCTTGACGATGCCAAACGGGTAGACGATCGGCGCATACGTCGCCGGATCGGCTGCAAAAGCCACCTGCACCTTGGTCGAAGTCAACGCATCGGTTTTGTAGACGAACCCGGCGTCGGCGTTGCCTGTCTCCACATATTGCAGCACCTGGCGAACGTCCTTGCCCTGCACGATTTTGGCCTGCAGCGTGTCCCACAGCTGGGCTTTCGTCAGCGCATCCTTGGCGTAGCTGCCGGCCGGCACACTTTCCGGGATGCCGATCGCGATGGCTTTCACCTCCGGCTTCGTCAAATCGGCAAGCGCGGCCGGCACCGTTTTCGCGTCGGTAGGAACGACGATGACCAGCTCGTTTGTCAGCAGTGCGGTTTGCTGCGCCGGATCGATCAACTGCTTGTCGACGAGCGCCTTCATGTTTTTCGCCGCTGCCGAGAGGAACAGATCGGCTGGCGCTCCTTGTTCGATCTGCTGTTGCAGCGCGCCCGATGCACCGAAGTTGAAGCTGATTTTGACCCCGGCATGAGCGGCTTCGTACGCCGTCTCCACCTCTTTGAGCGCATCGGTCAAGCTCGCTGCTGCGGATACCGTCAGTTCCACCGTTTCGGCCGGAGCGCTTGTCGCTGTGGCCGCCGTCGCTGCCGCGGACGGCGAGACGTCCGGGGATGCGGCCGGAGCCGCTCCGCAACCAACGACAACCAAAAGCACAGCACCTAACAACGCAATCAACGCATACATTTTCATCGATTTGACATTCAACATGATTTCCCTCTCCCATTCTGATAATAGATGTTTGTTGCATCGCTCCCGTTGGCGTACCCGCGCGCGCCGCCGCCCTTTGTGCTACAATTAAGCTACATGCCGGCAGCCCACTGCCGCAAGCAAGGAGGGTCCCCCATGTCCAGCGACATTTCCTATACGACCGAAGACATCGCCCGGCTGCTCAAAATATCGAAGCTGACCGTCTATGACCTGATCAAAAAAGGCGAGTTGCCCGCCTACCGCGTTGGCAAGCAGATGCGCGTCGACGCCGACGACCTCGAAGCGTACAAGCTGCGGACCAAAGCCGGCATCGGCGCACCACGCGCCGACGCGGATGCGGCCGGGAGCGCGGCAGCCATTCAGGCAGCCGCGCCTGCGGCCTCGGCGGCTCCGACCGCCCTGCCGGGCGTGCGGCCGCTCGTCATCACCGGCCAGGACATCAGCCTGGACATTCTCGGCAAGCATCTGGAAAAAAACGTACCCGGCTTGCGCCCGCTGCGCGCCCATGCCGGCAGCCTCGACAGCCTGATCGCCATGTATCGCGGAGAAGCCGACATCGTCAGCACCCATCTGCTTGACGGCGATACAGGCGAATACAACGTACCGTATATCCGCAAGCTGCTCGTCGGCTCCTCCTACATGGTCGTCCATCTGCTGTCGCGTACAGCCGGCCTGTACGTGCAAAAAGGCAATCCGCACGGGCTCGCCCATTGGCGCGATCTCGACCGGCCGGGCTTGCGCCTGATCAACCGCGAGAAAGGCTCCGGCGCGCGCGTGCTGCTCGACGAGCAGCTGCGGCTGGCCGGGATCAAGCCGGGCCAGTTGGCCGGCTACGACCGCGAGCAGACGAATCATCTCGGCGTGGCCGTACAGGTCGCTGCCGGCGAAGCCGATGTCGGCGTCGGCATCGAACGGGCGGCGACTCTGGTTGGCGGCGTCGATTTCATCCCGCTGATTCAGGAGCGGTACGATCTGGTTGTGCTCAAGACGCCGGAGACGGCCGCCTGGGTCCCTGCGCTGCTGGCCGTGTTGCGCTCCGCCGAATTTCGCCGCGAGCTGGCGGCGATGTCGGGATACGATCTGACCTTGACCGGCGAAATTTGGCTGGACGTATAGCCGGGGTCCTGCACGGCTTGCGGCCCAAGCTGCGGCTGTGGCGCGACTGCGGCAGCAACCGGCCGCTCCGTCGGCACAAACGCCGATGAACCCAACTAAAACATAACCAAACATAACTAAACCTCACTACTTATAACCAATATAAATCGCAAAACGATAAAATTCAATCCCTCAGATGTGAATTAGATGTGAATTTTCGTCACATTTAGACTCGCTCCATGCCAACCGCGCTGCTTGCGCCGCTCCCGGACGAAGGGCCGCGCACAGCACAAAGGAGCTGTCCGAAAATCCCCATAACCAATGAGCCAGTCCCAAACGATGTAAAAAGATGCCTCCAAAACCACTATAGAAGTGGGCTGGAAGCATCTTTTCATCCTATATAGGGGGCTTAATGGGGACTCCGACATCATTCAACGACTTTCTGGACAAACCCCTTTGTGTCTCCTGGTTATTCCGTTTCTTTCGGGTGCGCTATCTGCACAACGCCGTCAAAATCAAGCAGCCCGACGCGTTTCAATTCGTCGCGGTGAATTTCCGACAGCTCCTCCAGCAACCCCATGCCCATTTCGGTGAGGCAGATGAATGTGCTGCGCTTGTCCTTCGGATTCGGAAACCGCCGGACCATCCCGAACTCCTCGCAGCGCTGAATCAGCTCCACGCAGGCGTGAGGGGTAATCTGCAGACGTTCGGCCAGCTCCGTCGGCGTGGCGTAGTCGCGTTCGGGAAACCCCATGATCGCCAGCATCAGCTGGTGGTATTGCGGCGTCAGCCCCTTGCCCCGCGCAGCCTCTTCGCTAAAGCGAATAAACTTGCGGATGCGGTAGCGGAACATCGCCAATTGTTCATATATATGCTTGGGCAATCTCTCTTTTTCCATATCCAGCTCCTTCCCCATCATCCCGTACTTCTTAGTGTAGGATATTTGCCGCCGCAGGACAATCCTATTTGCCTGGAGGCGCCCATTTGGCCGATTTTCTCTGACCAAACCGACTTTTGTGTAATAATATATAACATTAAAAACCGTAACCGAGCTTCTTTAAGCAAAAATCCACACTTTTATGTTAGATAATATGACACAAACACTTGACTTCGTTCGCACTCCGATATATATTTGATCGTAACTAAACCTCACTCGTTTATTCCAAACCGATTTTACTCGAATTTGACGCCAGCCGCGTCCTACGTTGGTGATTGTGATGACGACCGAACAAATAAAAAGCGTCTGCCCCTATTGCGGGGTCGGCTGCGGCATCGTGCTGGAGGTGTCCGGCGGCCGCATCCGCAAAACGACGGGCGACAAGCAGCATCCGGTCAACCGCGGGCGGCTCTGCACCAAGGGCAGCACCTGCGCTCAGGCGATCGCCGAATCGGGACGGCTGGAGCACGCCTTCCTCCGGCCCGCACGCGGCGCGGCTTTGCGGCAGTTGGCCATGGATGAAGCGATCCGGGAAACGGCCGGACGGCTGCGCACCATTCTCGATGCCCACGGACCCGACGCCTTGGCGTTTTACGTGTCGGGCCAAATGTCGCTGGAAGCGCAATATGTGATCAACAAGCTGGCCAAAGGTTTCATCCGCACAAATCAGATCGAATCGAACTCGCGCCTGTGCATGGCCAGCGCCGGGAGCGGCTACAAGCTGTCGCTGGGCTCCGACGCCCCGCCCGGCTCGTACGACGATATCGACCGGACGAACCTGTTTTTCGTCATCGGAGCGAATATGGCCGATTGCCATCCGATCTTGTATTTGCGCATGATGGACCGCGTGAAAGCCGGAGCGAAGCTGATCGTCGTCGATCCGCGCCGCACGGCGACCGCCGACAAAGCCGATCTGTTCCTGCAGATCAAGCCGGGCGCCGATCTGGCGCTGCTCAACGGCCTGTTGCACCTGCTGCTCCAGAGCGGCCGCACCGACCCGCAATTCATCGCCGATTTCACAGCCGGCTGGGAGAAGATGCCCACGTTCCTCGACGATTATCCGCCGGAGCTGGTCGCCGAGCTGACAGGCCTGCCCGCAGAGGCGATCCGGCAAGCGGCGGCGTGGATCGGCGAAGCGGCGGAATGGATGTCGTGCTGGACGATGGGGCTGAACCAAAGCACGCACGGCACGTGGCACACGAACGCCCTCTGCAATCTGCACCTGGCGACCGGGGCGATTTGCCGGCCGGGCAGCGGCCCGTTTTCGCTGACCGGACAGCCCAATGCGATGGGCGGGCGCGAGATGGGCTATATGGGTCCCGGCCTGCCCGGGCAACGCTCGGTGCTCGTCGAGGAGGAGCGGCATTTCGTCGAGGAGCTGTGGGGCGTGCCGCGCGGCACGCTGCGCACGGAAACCGGCAGCGGCACCGTGGCGCTGTTCCGCGACATGGCGGCCGGGCGGATTAAAGCGTGCTGGATCATCTGCACGAATCCGGCGGCGACGGTGCCGAACCGGCAAACGGTGCTCGACGGTTTGGCAGCGGCAGAATTCGTCGTGGCGCAGGACGCTTTTGCCGACACGGAGACGAATCGCTGCGCCGACATGCTGCTGCCGGGCGCGCTGTGGGCGGAAGCCGAAGGCGTGATGATCAACTCCGAGCGCAACCTGACCTTGATGCAAAAAGCGGTCGAACCGCCCGGCGAAGCGCTGGCGGATTGGCAGATCATCGCCCGCGTGGCGTGCGAAATGGGTTATGCCGACGCGTTTTCCTACGGCTCGGCAGCCGACGTGTACCGGGAAATTCAGCAGGCCTGGAATCCGAAAACCGGCTACGACCTGCGCGGCGCGTCCTACGAGCGGCTGCGCGAAGGCCCGGTGCAATGGCCCTGCCCGCCCGGCAGCGATGAGCGGCGTCATCCGATCCGCTATGTGAACGATGGCGTCAGCCAGCAGCTCCAGACCCACGCCGACGGCAGCCGGCCGCGGCTGGCGTTCGCTACGGCCAGCGGCAAAGCGAATTTCTTTGCTCGCCCCTACCTGCCCCCGGCCGAAATGCCGGACGGCGAATTCCCGTTTGTGCTGAACACGGGCCGGCTGCAGCATCAATGGCATACGTTGACCAAAACCGGCAAAATCCCGACGCTGAACAAGCTGAACCCCGGCCCGTTCATCGAAATTCACCCCGAAGACGCCGCAGCGCTGGGGATCGTCGACCAGACGGCGGTCGAAATCCGCTCCCGGCGCGGGCGAGCCGTGCTGCCCGCCGTGCTGAGCGACCGGGTGCGCCCCGGAACGGCGTTTGCGCCATTTCACTGGAACGACGTCTTCGGCGCAGATCTGGCCGTAAATGCCGTGACCAGCGACGCCGTCGATCCGATTTCGCTCCAGCCGGAGCTGAAATTTTGCGCCGTGGCGCTCACGCCCGTACCGGTGGCGGTTGCTGGCGATCCGCGCGACCCGCGCCCGGCCACGGCTTCCCGCATGGCCGACGCCGACCCGAACCAAACCGCAGACCCTGTGCCGCGCCTGCCGGCTTATGCCGGCGTATCAGGCACGCCGCAATTCCAGAAGGAGGACCTGTATATGACGAAAGTGGATACGCTTGCCACCATGCTCGGCATCGAATCGTCGTCCGGCTTGACGCTGGACAGCCATGAAAAGCTGTATATCGCCGGATTCATTACCAGCTTGCGCACCGATGAATCGCACACCGCCGCCGGCGTTCCGGTCCTGCCTCCCTCTGCGCCGCTGGCGCCGTCCAAGCGCTTTTGGCTGGACGGCGTATTGGCCGGGATGTTCTCGCGCACCTACCTGCCGCAAGCGGCGGCGGCGGAAATCGCAGCAGCACCGCCAGTGGCACCGCCAGTTGCGCCAGTTGCGCCAGTTGCGCCAGCAGCGCCGCCGGCCGGCGCGACGCAGCCCGCGCTTGCGCCCGCGACGCCGAACAGCCCGGCGACCATCGACGCTTCCCCGGCGGCCCGGCCGGCCCATCAAGCGACGATTGTCTGGGCTTCGCAGACCGGCAACGCCGAAGGCGCGGCGCTGGAATGCGCGAAGCGGCTGCAAGCCGCCGGCCACGACGTCCGCGTGCTCGCGATGGACGCTTATCCGCTGGCCGAGCTGGCCGCAGAGCGGGCGCTGCTGCTCGTCGCGAGCACGTTCGGCGCGGGCGACCCGCCGGATAACGGCGCCGCGTTCTGGCAGCAGCTGCAAGCCGCCAGCGCGCCGCGCCTGAATGGGCTGCGCTTTGCCGTACTCGGCCTCGGCGACTCCAGCTACGAGCAGTTTTGCGGCTTCGCCCGCCGGCTGGAGGAGCGCCTGGCCGAGTTGGGCGCGCGCGCCTTCGTGCCGCGCACCGACTGCGACACGGACTTTCAAGAGCCGGCCGCGGCCTGGACCGGCGCCGTGCACACGGCGCTGCTGGCCGAACGCGAGCGGGAATCCGCCGCCAGCGACGGGCCGGCCCCCGGCTACGACCGCAAGCAGCCGCTGCCGGCGCGGCTGCTTGCCGCCCGCCGCTTGAACGGCTCTGGGTCGGAGAAAGATACGCGCCACTATGTCCTCGACCTTACATCCAGCGGGCTGCACTACGAAGCCGGCGACGCGCTTGGCGTCTGGCCGGTGAACTGCCCCGAGCTGGTCGAAACGATCGTAAACGCGGTCGGGCTGGCCCCGGGCGCGCCTGTCGAGGTCAAAGGCGCAACGATGGCGATCTCCGAGGCGCTGCTGCGCCACTACGAAATCGGCCGCATCACCCCCGCGCATCTGCAATTCGTGCAGCAACGCGCGCAAAACGCTGAATTCGACTGCCTGCTGCAGCCCGACAACAAAGCGGAACTGAAACGCTGGCTGTGGGACCGGCAGCTGGCCGACCTGCTGCTGGCGTTCCCGGTCACGGCCAACGCCGGCGAGCTGCTTGCTGCGCTTAAGCCTTTGCAGCCGCGGCTTTATTCGATTTCCTCCAGCAGCAAATCTCATCCGGGCGAAGCGCATATCACCGTCTCGACCGTGCGCTACAGCTGCAACGGAGCGGCGCGCGCCGGCGTCTGCTCGGGCTTCCTCGCCGACCGGGCCACGCCGGAAACGGAAATCGCCGTTTTTGTGCAGCGCACCTCCGGCTTCCGTCCGCCGGCCGACCCCGACGCGCCGATGATCATGGTCGGACCGGGCACCGGCATCGGGCCGTTTCGCGGCTTCCTGCAAGAGCGCAAGGCGACGGGCGCGCGCGGGAAAAACTGGCTGTTTTTCGGCGAACAACGCGCCGCTTGCGATTTTTATTTTCAGGAGGAACTGACCGCCTGGCAACGTGAAGGCCATCTGCACCGGCTGGACACGGCGTTCTCCCGCGACCAGGAGGACAAAACCTATGTGCAGCACCGCATGCTGGAGCATGGTGTCGAGCTGTGGCGCTGGCTGCAGGATGGCGCGCATTTCTACGTATGCGGCGACGCGTCGGCGATGGCCAAGGAAGTTGAAGCCGCGCTCAAAACGATCATTCGCCAGCATGGCGGCTTAAGCGCCGACGAAACGAACGCCTATGTCAAAGCAATGGGCCGCGAAAAGCGTTACGCCCGCGATGTGTACTAATGTAACGGCTGCGCCCCCGCGCTGGCCGCCGCAAGCTCCCGCAGCGCCAATAAAGCGCGGGGAGCTTTTTTCATCCACGCCAAAAAACGCCGGGACTCCGGCGCTTCCAGCTTGCATTGGAATGATTCGCAACTACCCTCAATCTCCCCCCGCCCCGGCTTCACCCCAGCTCCTTCACCATCAGCACATGAATATCGATCAGCTCATACCCCAATGCCTTGTACAAAGCCAAAGCCGGCGCATTGCCGGCTACGACGCCTAACGTCGCTTCCTTTTTATGCCGGTGGTCCCGCAAAAACTGCAACGCCTCGACGATCACGGCTTGCGCCACGCCTTTGCGCCTCCACGCCGGATGCGTAAAAATTTGTTCGGTTGCGCTTCGCTCCTCGCCCAATCCCCACGTCATGCAGCTGCCGACCGGCTCGCCTCCCGCAAACGCGGTAAACGTGTCCCATTCGGGACCGCCCCTGAACCAGTTCAAGCGGGCCTGGCTCCAGGATTCTCCGCTGCCGCCGGCCTTTTCGGCCTGCAAATACAGCGCCTGCTCCTGTTCGGTGTCCATCGCCCAACGCCGGATCGCGATGCCGTCGGGAACGGCCGGCTCCGGCAGTGGCTTGGTCAAATCCCGCCTCATGATGAAATAGCTCAACTCGTGGTAAAAGCCCTGCGACAGCAAAAAGTCGATCTGCTGCAAGTCATCGCGCGCACACGCATGACCGATTTGCAACCGCTTGGCCGGATAGGCCCGCTTGATCTGATGCGCCCTGTCGACAATTCGCGCAAACAGCGCCGCTTCTGCCTCCTCATGACCAGCGGAAGCGATATCGAATAAAAATCGATGCACATATGCGGGCGCCTGGCCCTCCCGGTCCAAATATTCGCACGAATCGGTCGGTTCCAGATGACCGGAGGCGACAACCTTGCCGTCCAGCTCGGCGCAAAACATATTTTCCGGCCGGTAATCGGCATTGTACAGATACGCAAGGTGAAACAGGAAATGAAATGCCGCAATATCCTGGGCGTCTTTATTTTCATAATTGCGAATGATGAATCCCATAAACAAACTCCTCCGCCGTTGATTGACAGCCCTATCATAACATGCAAACCAACAGGAATCAGGGTAATAAACAAGCATAATGAAACGATCCGGCAGGGATTGTCCCCAATCGTATGGAATAAACTACATGATGCTGCTGGATTCGGAAAATTTCTGCAAAAAAGGATGAAATGATGAGAGAATCGATGCCCGCCAAAAAACAACCCGCCTTGGCCGTCGAACCGGCGCAGGATCAAAAGGCCGCCGCCGAAACGCGGACATCGGTCTCTTCCTCGGCAGGCAGCGGAGCTGCCGCTGGAGCCGCTGGAGCCGGCGCTTCCCTGTTTGGCGCCTACACGCCCGTGCAATTGCAGCGGATGTACGGCAACCGCGCCGTATCGCAAATGCTGCAGCGGCGGTTTACGCCGATGACGACGCCAGCCATTCAGCGGGTGGCCTATCACAGGATCAATTATGATCAAGAAAACGTACAATCGGTGGATGGCGCCGAGGCGATGGACTGGGGAACATTTCAACAAAACTATGCTGAGCTGTACGGGATGCTGGACGCCGGAAGCATCGTCAAGCTGACGGACAACAAAAGCACAGCGTTGGTCTTTGACAGCAACGACGCTCTGATGGCTGCTTACAAGCTTGTCGGCGGTCATTGGGTAGAAGACAACAACGCCTACAACCCGGAGGAAATCGATTATACGCTCGACCGGGCGATGCCGGAGAACGAAGACGATCTGGAGATCGCCAGTTTGCTGAAAGCTCGAGTCGGCGATGAGGATGCCGTTAACGCTGCGCTGCCGCAGTTGTACAACAAAATCGCCGATTTGCCCGATATCAAACGGGCGATCGACAACATGCCGGCAGCCTCCACCCCTTATGAATGGAACGTGCTGATGACCCGGCTGATCACCAACCCTTCCCGGAAGACGATTGCCGATGTGATGGAGGCGGGCGGCGCGCATTTCAGCGCAAACGCCCTGCTGAACACGCTAACTATCGCCGGCAACGGCGCAGCGTTTCGCGTTCAGACCGCCGCCGGCTGGGGCAACGCCGATGAATATTTGACCTATGCCAATCACATGCAAATTTCGCCCCAAAGCCCGCCGGCCCATCTGCTGGCCACGCAGCTCGCTGGTGCGGTCGCTGCCGGAGCCGCGATCGTCTGGTCGCGCTACCAGGCCGACGTCCATTACAACGGCGGCAACTTCCAGCTTGCCGAACCGCGGACCGGTTTCCTGCGCGCCGTTGTTGGCGGCGTCACCATCGATATTCACGCCCATTGGCACCGCGTAGCGGCCCAGGGGCAAACGCCGGGTCAGGTTGTATCCATGCACGTCCAGTTCGCCGGACAAAACGGGCTGGAAATCAATCAATGGGCGCATCTGAACACGCTCACAAACGAAGTCGTCAACCAGTTCAACACAGCGGCCGGCGGCAACCAGCCATCGGGTCCGGGCGGCGCCGGCGTGCTTGTCCTTACGTGAACCGCCCAATGGCCGACAAGCAGATGCACCACACATGAAGCAGCCCTGGATATGAAAAAGCGCGAGTTGGAAGGTTATGCCCTCCATCCTCGCGCTTTTTGATTGGGAAGCTCCTCACAAGGCGGGAGCTCTCTTATTGCTGCTTTTATTGATACACGTTCAACTCGTTGATCGACCACCAACTCGAAGCGCTGCCGGTTTGCACCACTTTGATGTAACGCGCCGATTGGGTTGCGAAGTCAACCGTGATCACAGGCGTGCTGCCCGTGCCGCTCGCTACTGCGCTGCCCCAGTTTGTGCCGTCGTTGGACACGAATACCTGGTAGCCACGCGCGTAGTCGCCGGCTGCGTTCGTGGAGTCCATCACGATGCGTCGGAAGCTTTGGGCCGCTTGCATGTCAACGACGAGGTATTGGCCGTTCGTCATCGCTGCGCCGGTGCTCCAACGTGTCGTCATGACGCCGTCCAGCAGGTTCGCTGGCACGTCGCCGCTGGTCGGATTGGACGAAGCGGTCCAACCGGTGCGCGACAGCGCCGTGTACGTGCCGCCTCCGCCGCCCGCTTGCGTTGTCGCGCTCGCTGCTGCGCTGGCTGCGGAAACGTTGCCCGCTGAGTCTTTCGCTTTGACCGTGTAGCTGTAAGCGGTCGAAGCGCTCAGACCCGTATCGCTGTACGTCGTCGAAGCGGTGGAACCAACCAGCGTGCCGCCACGGTACACATCATAACCTGTTACGCCGACATTATCGGTCGAAGCCGTCCAACTCAAGTTGATTTGGCTGCTCGATGTTGCCGTTGCCGTCAGGCCGGTTGGCGCGCTTGGCGCTTGCGTATCACTGCCACCGCCACCACCGCCGCCATTGGAGTAGACGTTAAATTCATTGATCGACCACCAGCTCGAAGATGTGCCGGTTTGCAGCACTTTGATGTAGCGTGCCGATTGGGCGGCAAAATCAACTGTAATCACAGCCGCGTTGCCCGTGCCGGTGGCTACCGCGCTGCCCCAGTTTGTGCCATCGTTGGACACGTACACTTGGTAGCCGCGCGCGTAGTCATTCGCCGCATTTGTCGAGTCCATCACGATCCGGTTGAAGCTTTGCGCCGCTTTCATATCGACAACAAGGTATTGGCCGTTTGTCATCGCTGCGCCGGTGCTCCAGCGTGTCGTCATGACGCCGTCCAGCAGGTTGGCCGGCACATCGCCGCTGGTCGGATTGGACGTAGCCGTCCAGCCGGTGCGCGACAGCGCCGTGTACGTGCCGCCACCGGCTTGCGTCGTGGCGCTGGCCGCTGCGCTCGCTGCCGATACATTGCCCGCTGCATCTTTTGCTTTCACCGTGTAGCTGTAAGCAGTCGAAGCAGTCAAGCCGGTATCGCTGTAAGAAGTCGTTGCGCTGGAGCCGACCAACGCGCCGCCACGATATACATCGTAGCCCGTTACGCCAACGTTGTCCGTCGAAGCCGTCCAACTCAGATTGATTTGGCTGCTCGATGTAGCCGTTGCCGTCAAGCCGGTTGGCGTGCTTGGCGCTTGCGTGTCGCCGCCGCCCGGCGTGCCGTTGTAGTAAACGTTAAACTCGGCTACCGACCACCAGTTAGGCGAGGTGCCGGTTTGCACGACCTTGATATAACGGGCGTTTTGCACGGCGAAATCGACGGTAATCGCTTGCGTGTTGCCTGTGCCGCTCGCCACCGCGCTGCCCCAGTTCGTGCCGTCGCCGGAGACGAACACCTGATAGCCGCGGGCGTAATCGTCGGAAGCCGCATCCAGCACGACCCGATTGAATGTTTTCGTCGCTTTCATATCGACGGTAAACGATTGGCCGTTCACCATCGCCGTTCCGCTGCTCCAGCGCGTCGCTGTGTTGCCGTCGAGCATGTTGCCCGGCGCGTCGCCGCTGGTCGGGTTCGACGTCGCCGTCCAGCCCGTGCGGCTCAAGGCCGTGTACACGCCCAACGTCGTGGCGCTGGCCGTATTGCTCGCCGCCGAAGCGTTGCCGGCGATGTCGCGCGCTTTGACCGTATAGCTGTAGGCGGTCAGCGGCGATAAACCCGTGTCGCTGAACGTCGTGCCGATCGACGAGCCGACCTTCGCGCCGTTGCGGTAAATGTCATAACCGGCTACGCCGATGTTGTCGGTCGAGGCGTTCCAGGCCAGATCGATCTGGCTGCTCGACGCCGTTGTCGCGGTCAAGCCGCCCGGTGCGCTTGGCGCCTGCGTATCGCCCCCGCCGTTGACCAGCGGATTGACCTTGACCAGCGAATGCGCCGCTACCGTCGCCGAGCCGGTTACGCCGGACGCGTTGCGGAATTGCACCGTGATCGCCGCATCGGTCGGGTTCCAGATGTGCGCCGTATATTGGTTGCCTTTCTTGTACACGCCGACCGACGACCAGTTATCGGCCCAGATGTCGGTGGTGCGGTTGCCGTAGCTGGCGGCGTTGTGCACGAACCAATACGTGTTGAACACCTCGTTGAGCTGCATGATCGACGGGTTCCATTTGTTGATCACGGCCTGCGGGTCGCTGAGCGCCTCGAACGACCAGATGATATGCTCCCAGCCGACCTCCGGCCCGCCGTTGTCCTGGAGGAACGCCGCGTACAAATCGGCGGCCTTCTGCGGATTTTTACCGAAATAGGTCATCCATTCCGCCGTCGGCAGCCAGTGGATTCCGTAGATGTTCACCGGCGCCCCGGAGAAATAGGTGCCAAACACGTAAGCGCTGCCCCATACTTGACCGGCTACGCCATGCTGGTATTCGGGAATCCAGTTGTCATGATCATAGTTGAACCAATATTGCTCAATCGACTTGAGCTCGGTTGTAAACACCCAGGCCGCTGCGTCGCGGATCGCGTTGTTGCCAGTCACCACGCCCCACAGATAAGCGCCGGCGTAGCCGTCGAGCGATTCGCCCGCCGCTTCCTGGTTGTTGCCGCTGTTGTTGTCGGCATAACCGCCGGCCCAGGAATGGCCTTCGTACGGATCAAAGCTGCGCATCCACGGATACATCGAATCCGTGCGCGACGGGTTGGCATAATCGCGGATCAGCTGTTCAACCATGCCGCCGTAGTTGTTTTTGAAATTGCTGTCGTAAGCAGCAAGCACGGCCGAAGCGTAAGCGAAATAGCCGTACGTATAGTGGTGGTCGGTTATGCCCGTATTAATGCCCCAGCCGGCCGCCCACGGATAAATCGAACCCCAATCGGGCGAATAGTGGAAGTAGAACGTATGCAGCGCGTCATTCGCGGAATACGTGTACCAGTTGGTCAACACGGTGCGCAGGACGTTCAGATAGTTGTCCCGGCGCGTGTAGTCGCCGAGCTGGTCGGCAATCAGCGCCGCCATCGCCGTCGGATGCAGCACCTTGCCCTGCCAATACGGGTCCTGGTTCATCAAACCGCCCGTATTCGCCAGCTCTGTATCCAGATAGGTCAAATACGATTTCAACGCCGCCTGCGAATAGCTCGAGTCGTTGGGCTCGACCATCTGCGGGATAATGCCGTTGAACTTGTCGGCCGTCGTAAACGTGTTGCCCTCATGCACCTTGAGCAAACCGCGGATCGACGCGTACGTGCGGCCGCTGGTCGACGAGTTCGACACCTTCCATTGGTGCGGCAGCATCGCCATCAGCGTATCGGCCGAAAAACCGGAGCGCTTGAGTTGGGTAACGGAATTGAAGTTCGTCGTCACGCTCTCCTGGGATACGTCGTAGTTGTAGCTGACCTGCGTGTTCGTCACGAAGGCGTAGCCGTGCTGGTAGTAGTAGTTCAAGTCGCCATTGGACGGGATCGTCGCAATCGACAAGTAGTTTTGGCTGCTGCCCAGCTTCATCTTGATTTTATTGCCCGCTTTGGTGAAAACGGTGCCCGGAGGCGCAACGACGGCGTACGAACGCACGAAGGTGTGCGGCGTCGCAGCATTGTCGGTGTTCGTAATTTGCACGCCGATATGGTCGGTCGTGACACTGGAACCGTCAGTCGTCAACATGCTGTTGTTGGCATCGTCGAAAATTTTCGTAATGCCGAGCGAATAAATTTCCGGCGAATCGGGATCGGCGAACGTGTTATACACGTACGGCGAACCTTTGACGAACGTCGTTTTCATTTTCGCCGTGGCGTCGTCGCTCATGATCACGTTGACCGAATAGTCGCCGTAGCCGTCGACCTTCGTTTCGATCGCCGACGTATTTGGCATGTTGTTCGCCATCAGGTACATATCCGGCTCGCCGTCGGCATTGACTGCGCCGCCGTCGCCGTTGATATAGCCGGCGCCCGGATTCATCAGGCCCAATCCGTTCTCGGTATATTTGTTTTTGAGCGGCAGCGTAATAATGCCCGTGCTGTTGCCAAGGTGGGCGATCAGCAGGTTCTGCCACCAGTCGTTGGACGGAATCGGTCCGGTGACGTTCGCGGTTTTGTTTTTCGGATAGACCGCTTCGAGCTGCGTAATATCGTTGATTTCATAGCTGCCCGAACCCACGTTGACGGTCGATACCGCCGGGATCGTCGGAATCGAATAGCTTGGCTGCGGATCGCCGCTTTGGTACGGGTAAACCTCCATCTCCCACAGCGAGTAGCCGTAGCCGCTGCCCCGGCCGTAGCCGTTCATCCGCACGTAGCGGCCGCTGGCGTACAGCGGAATTTCATCCGTGCCGCCCGAGCCGTGCAGCTGCCGGTACACCGTCGTCCAGGTCGTCGCGTTGTTCGACACCTGGATGTCGTAGGCCCGGCCGAACGCCGCTTCCCAGCGCAGCACAACCTTGCCGATCTGCGTCGTCTGCCCAAGGTCGACATACACCCACTCGGCATCGGTTTGCAGCGACGACCAGCGCGTGCCGCGGTCGCCGTCGGTCAACCCGGCCTTGGCGTAGTCCTTGGCCGGCAGCCCGGCGAAGTTCGGGTCCTGGTTCTGCTCCGACGATGCCGTCACCGGCTTGTTCAGCGCGACGCTCACGACCGGCGGCTTCGGCGGCTGGTTATACCCGCCCGTGCCAAACACCTTAAATTCGTAAATGGAGACGCCGTAGCCCGTCAGCGCCCGCTCGACGCTGTACATACGGACGTAACGCCCGGTGCCGGTCACGTTGACATCGGTCGTGCCGCCGCCAAAATTCGTATTCGTATAAATGGGCGTCCATGTATATTCATCGTTGGAAACCTGAATCTGGAAATTTTTCGAATACGCGCTTTCCCAATTGATCGTGACGTGCGTGATCGACGCCGTGGCGCCCAGATCGACGTACACCCACTGCGGGTCCTGACCCTGGGCCGATTCCCAACGGGTGATCGGATCGCCGTCGACGGCCAGCGGGCCGGATACGCCGCCGTTGTTCGACGAAACATAAACCGGCCGATTCTGCGAAAGCAGATACGGGTCGGCGGCAGACGCCTCTTGCACCTGCACCGCGCCGACCATCCCGATGACGAGCGATAACGCCGTCATCCATTTGAACATTTTGTTGCGCCAGCTTGATTGCTTGCTTGCCATTATTGTACCTCCGTTCGATTCGTTTCGGCTGGAAGCCCTTGCCGGGCCGCCTTGCGTTTACCGGGCCGAAATACGTTTCGGCCCTCCTCCTTTCCCCGCTGAAATGGATTACATTCCTAGCGTAAAGGAGCGGCGGCGAATCGCGTAGATACAATAATTTGTGATTATGGCAATTTATTAGGCATTTTTATTTTTTCAGCACGCTGCGATACCAGTCGTTGACCTCGCGCGTAATCTGGTCGCCGCCCAACTCGCGCCATCTGGCGGCAAAGGCGTCGAACGCTTCGATCGGCGTGCGGCCGTAAATCATGTTCGTATACGTCTGCACCTCCATCTGGTGCAAGAGGTCGAGCTTGGACGTCATCGTTGGCGTGCTGGCGCCGACAAAATAATCGGGATAGCGAATACGCGCCCGCTCGTAATCGGCGACAATCGCCGCCGCTTCGATTTCCTCGCGCGTGCGGTATTGCTGCGTCTGGATTTCAAACGGCGTCTTGGCCTGACCGTTTTTGAGCTTGAGCAAGGTATCGATCATCAGATCCGGCAGCCGCGCGCCGTCCCAGTTCAGCGAATAGGCCAGCGGATTGAGCAAATTAAGCGATTTGTCGCGCGACGGATACCCGTTGATCCGCTTCCAGTCGTACCCTTCGGCAAAACCATTTTCGAACTCGGAGCCGGTCTGCGGGTTGGCGAAATGATCGAGCATATAGTTGTAATAGATCAAATAAGCTTCGGGATGCTCGCTGATCTTATTGATCAGCTCGTAGCCGTTGACCATGTTGTTCAAATAACCCGCGCGCACGCCGCGCTTGCCGTCCGGTCCGGCCGGCACCGGGTACGCCTTGTATTCGGCCCCGGGCACGTTGGTCTTGAGCTGGCTAAGCGGCCAGTCGGCCAGCCAGTGCGGACCTGCGACAATGCCGGCCTTGCCCAACGTAAACAACTCGGCGGCTTTCGTCTCGTCCCAGACGACGGCGTCGGCGGCGATATAACGCTTGTCGACCCAACTGCGCAGCTTGGCGAGCGCCAGCTTGTTGCCCGGATCGATCGAGCCGTAAGTCAACTGCCCGCCGCTCAAGTTCCACTGGCGCGGCACAGCGCCGTAAGCGCCGAACAACCAGCTCAAATCGGCGATCCACGTGTTGACCTTGTCGCGCAGCGTCACGGCGATGCCGTACGTATCATCGACGCCGTTGCCGTCGGGATCGTCGTGCACGAAGGCGTCCATAATCTTCTCCAGATCGTCGACCGTCTGCGGCGCGGATAGGCCAAGCTTGCGCATCCAATCCTCGCGAATCCACAACACCGGCTCGACATTATACGTATAGTCGAATACGGGCAGCGCCCACTTCTTGCCGTTTTTCGTGACGGAATACCACATCTCCGGGTATTTGGCGGCCAGCTTTTTCCACGTATCGTTGGCATAGCGGTCAAACAGCTCATCCACCGGCATAAAGCGGCCGGAATCGATCAATTCGTTCAAATCGTTCAGCGTATCGCGGTACGGGACGACGTCCGGCAGCATCCCCTCGGAGGACAAGCTGAGCTTGAGCTTCGTTTTGTAATTATCGTTCGTATTGTCGACGACCCACAACGTCTTGAGCTCGATGCCCAGTGTTTTCTTCGACCAGCGGTTGAAGACGTTATCGTCCCAGTCCTCGCCGGGCGCAAACCGCTCCTGCGTGTTGTTGACGACCCGCGTCACCGTAATCGGCGGATCGTACGGAATGCCTCCAGCCGCTGCCGACTTACCGCCGGCTACTACGTCGCCCACAGCGGGTTTGCACCCGCTTGCCGTTACCGTCAGCAGCAACGCGCCGGCTGCCGCTCCCCACATCCGCTTGTTCGTACTCATGACCATCCTCCATTCGGACACGTGATGACGATTGTGATGTCTTCAACTTTCCCTGTATTCCTGCGGAGTGACGCCAAAATACTTCTTGAAAATCCGTATAAAATAAGGCGTATTGGCGATGCCGACCTGCTCGCCCACCTCGTAAATCCGCATATCGGCCGCATTTTTCAGCAGAAACGCCGCCTTCTCCATACGGATGCGGTGAATGTATTGGCTGACGCCTTCGCCGGTTTCCATCTTGTAAATTTTCGACAGATGGGTCGGGTGCATGTACGCGTGCCGCGCCAGCGTGTTCAGCGACACGTCGCCGGTCAAATGCTTGTCGATAAACTGCTGCACCTTCTGAATGATCGATTTGCGCGATATTTTCATCTCGGCGATCACGCTGTCGCGCAGCGTGTAGAGGATCTCGAACGCCCAGCGGCGCAGCCGCTCGATCGAATCGATCCGGTTGTCCGGGCCGGCCTCCAGCATGTTGTCGACACTGAGCACCGGCTGGTTGTTTTTATGACACAAATAAATGAACGTCGATTGCAGATGGAAGTAGACCTCCATCACATGCTCCTGCGTCTGGAACGGCTTCTGGCCGAGTTCGGCAAACACCTCGCTCAGTTTGGCCTCGGCGTCTTCCCAACGTCCCGCTTCCAATAAATGCATCAGGCTCGGCGGCTCGTACAGCCGGGTTAACGCCTGAATGTCGGTCAGCTCCGGCGCGGCCTCCATAATTTTCAGGAAAAAATGCTTGTCGCCGCCGACTTTTTGCCGGAACGCGCTCAAGATTTCCTTGTACGACGCCGACAACTGCTCGGGGAATCGTCCCCACTTGCCCAGCGCCAGCGAAATTTCGCCCTTGAGAAACACCTTGGCGTTATGCTGCAGCCGCAGCGCCGTCCGCTCGGCCAACTGCTGGCGAGCTTCAAGCGGGTCCATCCCCGGCATGGGCTCCGGCCCAAACGGCTCCTTCGGCGTCAGCACAAACACCAGATAGCCGTGCACATCGCGCGTATACCAGAAATGGAAATGCGACTTGCCCAGCTCATTGGCGATATTGCCCAGCGCAAACTCGGCCAAATCCGGCTTGAACCGCTCGAACCCGTCTTCGAGCCGGGCCAACATCAGCATATACGGCGCGCCGAAGTGAAGCGGCAGGTTCAGATGTTTGCTGCGGGCCAGCCATCGCTCCTCGCTGTAGGTCTGCACGTGCAGCAGCTCGTCGAGCAGATTGCTTTTGAGCAGCGGCAAGTTCTCGCGGAATACTTGCATGCTGCTTTCAAAGGAAGCCACCTGCTCCCACTCCTGGCGAATCACCTCGACCGACTGCTGGACGGTGCGCAGCAAATCCTCGTCGCACACCGGCTTGAGCAAATAATCAAACGACTGGTATTGCATCGCCTGCTGGGCGTATTCAAAATCGGCATAACCCGACAAAATAATGCATTTCGTCTTCGCCCATACTTTGCGGATTTCGCGAATCAGCTCCAGGCCCGACATTTCCGGCATGCGGATATCGGTGATCACAACATCGATCGATTGCTCGCTCATCACATGCAGCGCTTCCTTGCCCGAATAAGCCTTAAACACCTGGCCGATGCCAACCGTATCCCAGGGAATGGTTTCCACCAGGCTTTCCACCCAATGCGCCTCGTCATCCACGACTAACAGCTGCAGCATAGTGATCCCTCTCCTTACGTATGTCATCTTTACGATTCCCCGGCGCTCCAGAGCAGCGTCACCCGCAAGCCGCCAAGCTCCGAAGGCCCGATGACGGCTTCGGCCTGCTCGCCGAAATGCAGCTTGATCCGCTGGTGCACGTTCCACAACCCGCAGCCGATCTCTTCCTGCAGCGGCAGCTTCATCTTTTGCTCCAATTCCACGCGCTGCTCCTCGCCAAGTCCCTTGCCGTCATCCTCGACGTACAACATCACCTCGCCGTCCTCCAGCCTGCCGCAAATGCGGATAAAGCCGGCCTCCAGTTTGCTTTGCACCCCGTGAATGATCGCGTTTTCGACGATCGGCTGGAGCAGCAGCCGCGGCAGTTGGATGTCCAGCATGTCGTCCGGCACATCGATTTCGTAGTGCACCCGCTCCTGGCGCAGCTTCTGGATTTCCAGATAATGCGTGACCAGCTTAAGCTCCTCCTTGAGCGAGGCGGTTGGCTTCTCCAGCCGGGTCGTGTAGCGGTAATATTGGCTTAAATTTTGCGCCATCGAAATCACGGCATCCTGATGCTTCAATTTGCTCATATTAATGATGAAACCCATGCAATTATAAATGAAATGCGGGTTGATCTGCGACTGCAAATGTTTGAGCGTCGCTTCGCGCGCGTGCAGCTTCTCGTGAAACACCCGCTCGATCAGCTCCTGAATGCGCTCGGCCATATCGTTAAAGCGCTGGTTCAGGAAATGAAATTCGTCGCGCTTCTTCGTCGCCAGCCGCACGGCGTAATCGCCGGACTGGATTTTCTTCAAGCCGCGGATCAGCTTGTCGAGCGGAATTTGCACCTGGCGGTAGAGCACGAAAGCGGCCGCGAAGCTGAGCAGTGTGATGAACCCGATGAACAGCAGGAACAGGTTGCGGCTTTGGTGAATCGGCTTCAAAATTTTTTCCACCGGCGTAATATTCAGCGCGTACCACTGGATGCTCGGGATGTGGACGTACGCGATTTCGTACGATTGGCCGCCCAGCTCGGCGGTAAACGTGCCGCTGCCTTCAAGCAGCGGGCTGTGCTCGCCCATCCATGCCAAAAACTGCTGCTTTAATTCGGGACTCAAGCTGCGATTGGCGATCATATCGCCGCCGTAGCGGTACAACACCGGCTCGTCCACGCTCATCTGCTTGAAATGGTCAAGCAACTGCACAAGCGGCTGCTCGGTAAAGCGCAGCTCGACGACGAGATTGGCCATGGCGTACGCTTCCTTGTTTTCCGGCAGGTAGGCGTACCAATGAAAATCCGTGCCGGAACCCGCGCCGATATTCGGGCCGGAAATCCACACCGAACGCACGTTGTTGCGCAGCACCCCCTCGTCGTACATCCGCGACGGATCGTTGGAAATGACCTCATGCGCGACATTGGAGAAAATCGAAATGTTCACCGGCCAATTGACGGAAAACGCTAGCAGCTTCAGCTTCTGGATGATCGCCGCTTTATTGCGAGCGTTTTCATAAGAATCGTTGCTGAAAGAGTAGCCCATGAACTGCTGCACGTTCGGGTCTTCGGTCAACGTCAGCCCCGCGAGCGTAATTTGCTTGACTTGGGAATCGATTTCATTGGCAAAATACATCAGCCGGTTCATGTTCGTCAGATGAATGTGCTCCTCGATGACCGCGGTGTTCGTCTGCACCGAATACGCGTACATGCCGACAATCGGAAAAATCAACAGGCACAGCACATAAATCATTTTGCGAAAAATGCTCATTTTGATCATATTGTCTCCTGCAGGTTGGGACTCCGATTTGCTATAGACAAACTTCGACAGTGAGCGCCGCGATTCCTCTTTATCGCTCGCAAATCACGCAACCTGACGACTGGAGCGCCGCTTGCGCCGCCTCCTCTTTATCTGCCAGACAAAAAGCCGCCCCGCGGCAGCTTTCACTGCTTGCGGGACAGCCTGTGCAACACCTGTTTGCGTTATTTCGCGCCGCCTTCGGCCAGAATCGTCTCCCAGATCGCGCCCTTGCCGTACAGCTCCTTGTTCACCTGCGACCAGCCGCCAAGATAAGCGATGTCGAACAACCCTTCCGGCGTCTTGTAGTTGGCTGCGTATTGCTTGGCGACGTCGGGATCGACGGAGCGGAAGCCTTTGTCGGCAAACACCTTCTGCGCCTCCGGGCTCCAGAGGAAGTCGAGGAACGCTTCAACCGCTGCGCGGTTGCCGTGCTTGTCGACGTATTTGTCGACCAGCGCCACCGGATTTTCGATCGATGTCGTATATTTCGGCACGACCTCCTCGTATTTCTGGCCGGCTTTGATGCGGGCGATCAGCTCGTTTTCGTAGGTGACGATCGCGTCGCCCACGCCTTTGTCGAATGTGGTGAGCGAGTCGGCGCCGCTTTTGTCCAGCACTTTAATGTTTTTGTATACCTGGGCGACGAGGTCTTTCGCTTTGGCCGGGTCTTTGGCCCCGGCTTCTTCGGAAATTTTCAAACCTGCGCCGTAGATCGCATTGATATCCCATTTCGCGCCGCCGGATGTGCTTGGGTTCGGAATCAGCACCTCAACGCCGGGTTTGGTCAAGTCGCTCCAATCGTGAACTTGCTTCGGATTGCCTTCGCGGACGCCGATCGCGGCGATCGAGCCGGTGATCATGCCGCCGTGCGGCTTGCTTTTCCAATCGTTCGTAATCAGGCCCTTGTCGACGATTTTCTGAATGTCGCCTTCCAGCGAAAGCGGCGCGATATCGGCTTCAAAACCTTGGATGATCGCCGTCGCCTGCGAACCCGACGCCTGGTACGACTCCTTGAACTCGACGGTTTGCCCGGTTTTCTGCTTCCACTGCTCTTTGAACAATGGCAGGATGCTGTCGAAGGAATCTTTCAAAATCGAATAGGCGCCGATGGAAATGGTCACGGTGCCGCCGGCATTGGCCGCCGGTGCCGCGGATGCGGACGTGGTTGCCGCGGCCGCCGGCGACGAGCTGGCGCTGTTGCCGGATGCGCAGCCGGTGAGCGCCAGGCTGACGGTCAGGATCGCGGCGCTGAGCGCGCCGAAGGTGCGTTTGGGTTGTGTGCGAACGATTTTCATAGAAAAAGCTCCCCTTTACATGGTTTTTATTTGTGTGCCCGGTGTTTCATCCATTCCAGGAGGAGCAGGATGGTAATTGAGACTAGGCCCAGCACGAAAGCAACGCTGTTGGCCGCGATCAGGTCGAAGTTCTCGGCGTCCTGATACACGAGTGTCGTCGCTGTCTGCGTCTGGCCGATGATGTTGCCGGAGACGACGAGAATCGAGCCGAATTCGCCAAGCGAGCGGGCCACGGTCAGCACGATGCCGTACACGACGCCCCAGCGGATGGCCGGCCAGGTGACTCGGCTGAACGTGCGCCAGGCGCCGGCGCCAAGCGTCGCCGCGGCTTCCTCGGACTGCGTGCCGATTTCTTCCAGCAGCGGCGCGACCTCGCGCACCATCAGCGGGAACGTGATGAACATCGTGGCGATGATCATGCCCGGCAAGGCGTAAACGATTTTCATATGATGCGCTTCGAAGAATGCTCCAAGCGCCGTATTTGGCCCGAAGATCAGGATCACCATCAGGCCGGCGATGATCGGCGAAACCGCAAACGGCAGGTCGACGATCGCGTTTAATACCGGCTTGAGCTTGCGGGAAATCCAGCCGCCGCGCACCAGCACGAGCGACAGATACACGCCGACGACCGTATTCAGCAGTGTGACAACAACGATAATCACCGCGGAGACATACATCGCGTGCAGCGCTTCCGGCCGCACCAGCGAAGCCCAAAACGGTCCAAAACCACCCTGGAAGGCGCTGACCGTAATGCCGCCGAACGGCAACAGCAGCAGCACGAAGATGATCAGCGTAGTTAAGCCAATCAGCAATCTTCTCATGTCGGCTGCCCCCTTCTCCGCGTCACGATGTTGATCAGCCACAGCAGCAGCAGCGAAAGCGTCAGCAGTACGATCGACAGCGCCGCGGCCCCTTCCGGGTTAAAGTTCTGCGTCTCGCCGTAGATGTAGACGGAGACGACCATCGTTTTGCCGGGCAGGTTGCCGGAGATCAGCGAGATCGCGCCGAACTCGGCCAACGCCCGCGAGAACGCCAGCATGCCGCCGGCGACGATGCCCGGCACGATCGCCGGGAAGACGATGCGGCGGAACGTCAGCCATTTGCCGGCGCCAAGCGTGTAGCTCGCCTGCTCTTCGGCCGGGTCGAGCTGCTCCAGCAGCGGTTGAACCGTGCGGATGACGAACGGAAACGTGACGAATACAAGACCGATGACGATAGCGGTTTGATTGTACAAAAGCTTGATGCCGGCGTGCTCCAGCGCGATGCCGATCGGGCTTTTGGGCCCAAGCAGCGTCAGAATCATCAGGCCGGCGACGGAGGTCGGCAGCGAAAACGGCAGATCGACCATGCTGTTCAGCAGCTTTTTACCCGGAAACGAGTAGCGAACAAGCACATAAGCGATCATCGTGCCGACGGCGATTTGAATGACGGTGGAAACGATGCTGAGCTTGATGGTCAGCAAAACGGATTTCCAGGCAAGCGGTCCGGTCACTTCTTCCCAGAAGGGCTGCCAGCCCAGCGAGAACCCCTTGACATAAATGGCACCGATCGGAAGCACCAGCAACACGATCAGATAACCGATAAGCACAGATCGTACTGTAGCTTTAAACACATTGTTGGCCAATTCAACACCACCTAATTACGATTAATCATAGTTGAATACTAGGAATTGATTTCAAATATAACAGCCGACCTCTTTTTCTGTCAAGCAAAAGATTTCAGAACGCCAAACCGCTGCTGGCAGCCGCGGCGCAGCCCCGCAGGGAACCCGGCAGCGGTCTGGAAACGGCCTGGACGCAAGCTTCAACGAAGCGGCGGCGGCAGCCCAAACCCGCTTGGCCGCCCAGCCTAAGCGCCAACGGGGTCCGCGTTTTTTTGACCAACATAAAAAAACCGCCGCCATGATCAGCATGACAGCGGCTTGTCGCCTGTGGCAGCCCGCACGGCTGCCGGTTAATAATTGCCGAGGGATACGCCCGAAGTTGTGGCATAAGTCGAGTTCAACACGACTTTATACGTGCCGCTCGGCTGGGCTGTCGCCAGATTGTACCAGCCGCCGACCGTTTGGCTTGGACCGATATAGACCGAATTGCTGCCGACATACAGATCGCCGGATCCGGTGACGCGGTACAAGGTGAAGCTCATCGTCGTGCCGTACGTCGAGTTCGTATTCGTAAACGCGCCGCCGACGCGGATGTTGCCTGCGCCCAAGCTCGCCGTCCAGAAGTTCGTGAACGCCGTTGTGCTTACGGTTTGCGTGGCATACGCCGATTGGCCCGTGTTGTTTTTGGCGACGATTTTCACCGAAAACGAACTGCTCGGATTGCTGTACAGCGCATAGGACGCGCTTGTCGTGTTCGTCACAAACACGTTGTCCTTGTAGATTTCATAGCTGGTCGCATTCGTCGAGGACCAACTCAAGTTGACGGCATAATACGTGGAAGTATAGCTGATCACCGGAGCCGTGGGCGTCGGATCGCAGCCAAGCGTAGTCGCCGTCGTCGACGTGCTGCCATACAAGCCGTTGCCGCTGAGCACATCAAACGTATAAGTCGTGCAGGGACTGAGGCCCGTCATATAGTAGCCGTTGCCCGCGACGGTCGTGTAATACGAGCCGTTGAGATTGATTTTGACATACCCTTCGCCCGGCTGCAGCGTCCAATACAGCCATAGAGAGTTGGACGTGACGCTGTTCGTGTAAGCGCCGGTGGCGGCATTCGCGCTGACGGCCGGAATCAGCAGCAAAAGCAGGGTCAAACTAAGTACAAGCTTGTGGATACGCATCGATTCACGCTCTTTTCCTGAAAATGGGCAAACCGGAAAAACCCGCTGGCGAAAAATCAATTCCCTCCCCCGCTGCAAAATGCCCTGAGCATCTACAGGTTATCATTGGAAATTCCACCTTCACAACCGGAAAAACCATTTTCAGTAATATCGCATACGATATTCATATTATAGACAATAGTTGTCAAAAAAAGTGCTGTAATCACGTATGCCGTTGCGCCTGCTGTGGGTACAACGTTCGGCGTTTGTCCGGGATCGGTGCTAGGGGGAAACCTGTTTTGGCTTCCACAAAATTAGGTCTTTAGGTCCATTTTTCGTTCCAAAAAAACCAATTCCCCAGCCCATTCAGGGTTTTCGCACCACATATATGTAAAATAAATACATTATTATAGCATTAAGTTTTAATAAATGTAAAATTTTAGATTCGTCGTTCCATTTTTATCCTGTTCGTGGTACTATAGACCCGTTAGGCCAATATGGATAAATTTGAAGGGAGCATCAATTTTATGTCAAAAGTAATCCGTCTTAACACCGCATTGAATTTCGGCCCCGGCCAGTTGAGACAGGAAGCGCAGGAGGGCAATCAATACGTGCTCTCGCGCGCCGATTGGACGGCCATTCAAGCTTATGCGCAAAACGGCCTTTCGCTGCCAACCAGCGACGCAGAGTTCCGCGTTTATGCCAATTTGAAGCCGGAAGCTTCGATCCCGGACATCAGCGACATCTACAGCGCGTACGCCAACGTGCACGACCATTGCAACACTTGGCAGCACGATACGTTCCCGCAAACGGTCAGCTTGGCCAGCGACCTCGTCAACTACAATACATATACCAAAACCTACTATCCCGCTTTGCAAAAAAGAATCGACGATTACCTCGCCAATCCGACGGAGAAGGTGCTCAAAGAACTGACCGCAATCATCAACCTGCTGCAAAAAAAAGCGAGCGAATTTCATGACCGCGCCGTGGCCGCCGAAGCAGCCGTCACCAAATTCGCCGACGATACGGCGAGCGACCAAGCCGTCATTCAAAAGCTCGACGACAACTACAACCAGCAAATGAACGACGAGGACGGCGTGGTGACAAAGCTGAAAAAGCAAATCGCCGACCTGACCGACCAATTCAACAAGCTGAACGACGAATACAACCACGACGTGCTCGTGGCGGCGACGACGCCGGCCTACGCCTGGGCGACCATTTTCGGCTTTATCGCCGCCGCCATCGTGGCCGGCACCTACGGCGCGGCAGCAGCGGAGTGCAAGCGCGCAATGAACGAAATCCAGAAGCAGATCAACGAACTGACTGTGGAGCTGAATACGGACCTGAACATTTTGGCCGCCTTGACCAGCGCATCCAAAAGCCTTAGCTTCATCAAGGATTCGATCAATCAGGCGCTGCCGGCGCTGCAAAAAGCCAAAGGCTCCTGGAAAGCGCTGGCCGACGATCTGGGCGATCTGCAGGATCTGATTCAAAACGCGATTGTCGACCAGGACCCCGAGCTGTGGAACCTTGGCCTCGACGTCGCGGCCGACAGCTGGGCCAAAGTCGGTCAGGACGCCGACGACTACCGTCATTTCGCCTTCATCACCTTCGTTCCCTCACAAACCGCTTAACCGCTGCCTTATAGCTTAAGACATAGCTGGCGAACGGGCCTGTTGGTCCTTTCGCCAGATTTCTATTCCCCTTGAAACGGAGGCTTACGCCATGACGATTACGCTCGACCGTCCGACCGATTGGGAGACGCTGTTTCATGAAGTGCAGCAGGAAGCCAACATCCCCGACTGCACGCTGACAACGCTGAACAAATACCATACCGTCGTGCGCGACATGGTCGTGGATTTGGACAAGCTGCAAGCGACGCTCCAGCAGCAGGGCGTTGCGCCCTTGATGGTGTCCATATACGCCGATGTCGTCCGGCTGCCCGCCGGGCTGAACTGGACGCTGCAAAGCAGCTCGCTGACGATTGTCGCCCGCCGCATCGAAACAAGCGACCAGGCGAAGATTACGCTCGATTTTCGCGAGAAAGCAAACGCCGTGCTGCTGCTGTACGCGCAGGAGTTTGCCGCGCCGCTGCAAGTCAAAGCGCTGGTCGCCGGACAAGCCGACCCGACCTCCTATGCGATTTCCGAGCTGGACACGATCGGGCTGCGCATCAGTTGCACGGACGACAAGCCGCAGCAAACGCCGCTGAAAGCGCTGACCGCTCCCTTGACGAACGAAGGCTCCGACCTGCATCTGATGCTGGTGGCGGAATTTATGTACGCGACGGTGCTCGTCAACCGCCAGCCGGATGCCGCCGAGCCGATGCTCGAATGGATTCGCGCTTGCGCCGTCTACTCGCCGGCTTTTAACGAAATGGTCGTGCAAAGTGCCTCGCTGCTGGTCATGCTGAGCAGCCAGCCGAGCAACGCGCTGTTCGTGCCCGTGCTGAGCCCCCAAGTCTACAAGGATACGGCTGCCGCCTACACGACGGTTGCGCTGGAATATGAACGGCAATACGAGCGTTTCAGCGCCCAGGAATCCGATCTGGAAGCGCGCATCGACGCGGCCGAGCTGATGCTCAAGGACAGCATTGCGCAGTCGCAGTTCAACCAGCAGCTGATTCAGCAATGCGACACGAACCTCGACATCGCCCGCCGGGCCGTCGAAGCCGCGATGACCCGCTTCAAGATGCAGCAGCTGGAGATGCAGCGCGCCGCCGGCACGTTTGCCATCGGCCTTGAAGTTTGGAAGATGCAGCAGCAGTGGAAAGCGGCGCTGTCGATCATCGGCGCGATTCTCGAGTTCGCCACAGCGATTGCCGCGATGGCGGCCACAGGCGGAGCCGCTGCCCCGGCGGCGGCGGCCGAAGCGGCGGAAGCGGCAGCGACCGCAGCCAAAAATACGGTGGAGCTCGGCGACGCGATGACAAATTTATCGAAAATCATTCAGGCGTTGGCCAAGGTCTACGACATGGCGCTCAAAATTGAGCAAGCCGCTTCCAGCCTCTCGCAAGGGCAGTCGATGGCCGACCAGTTGGCGCAAATGTCGCTGGACGGCGATCAGGGCGAGCTGTCGGGCACAGTCTTCTGGGATCAATACCAGCTCCAGGCCGACTCCAACATGAAGCCGGCGATCGACAACAACATCGGCGGAGCGACGGACTACAAGCTGCAAATGGACATCCTCGCCTTGTACGGCAAAGATTTGACGACCAAGCAGGTGGCGCTGATCCAGATCAGCCAGCAGCTCGTGCGGCTCAAGCTGCAGCAGCAGGTCGACGACGCCCGCCAGGCGCGGCTGCAGGATTACGTCAACCAGCTTAAAGCGGGCCAAGCCCCCACGACGGAAATGATGCAGCAGTTTTATTTGCGTTATTTGATGCAAAAGCTGTCGCTGTTCGTGGCGCTGGAGAATTACATTCACGCCTACAAATATTGGGCGTTGCAGGATTCGACGTGCAATTGCTCGATCACCGAAAAAATCGAAGCGCTGACGTCCGGGCTGGCGCAAATTCAAAGCGATTACAACCGCGCGCTGGAAAATTTCAACCCGCATCCGCAGGCGTTTCAGAACATGCCGTATGCGATTGTCGCCCCCGACAAGCTGGAATCGTTCAAGCAATCGGGCAGCGTCTCCTTTACGATCGGCGCGTTGGATAACGTGTTCGCCGACTTCAACCGCGTGCGCGTCGAACTGGTGCGCGTCACGCTTGCAGGCGCGCGTTGCGCTTCGCCGATCTACGTCGAGCTGCGCACGACGGGCGTCTACACCGACCGGTGGCAAAACCAGCCGACGGCGCCGTTCGTTTCGCAGGGTTTGCAGCTCGGCTTTATTTACGATCCGGCCAGCGGCAGCGTGCTGCTCGACGGCCGGCTGGCCGACGAAACGAAATTCGCTTATTTCGTGCCGACGCCGTTTACCGAATGGCGCATCAGCCTGGCCACGGACAGCCAGTACAACCGCCAGCTCGACCTGTCGGACTTGAGCGGCATCGAATTGGAGTTCTCCGGCTCGCTGATGGCGAAGATGAATTAGGAAGGAATGGAAATCATGACCGCTGTATTAGACTCCAAACTGGGGCCGGGCGCATTCAGCGACCCGTCCCGCTCCCCTTATGCCCTTTCGCTTTCCGACTGGAACAGCGTCAACGGCTACGTCGACCAAATCGTAACCATCGGGCAGCAAGTCGGCTCCTATATGAACGGCATCGTGCCGGCATTTCCCGAGCTGCTCGCCTGCGCGACCGACTGGCAGCAGCGCACGTTTCCGAATATGATCAACCTGGCCAAAGCACTTTACAACTACGGCACCATCGACGTCAAAGTGCAATACGCCAAGCTTAAGCAAATCGTCGAAGCGCTGGATAACGGCGGCAGCGCCGCTGCCTACATGTCGGAGTTCACCCAGTTGATCGACGGATTGATGGCCGAGGTCGTGGCCAACGAATCGCTGGCCGCGACGATCGCCGACGCCGTCGTCCGCTTCGCCAAGGCGATGACGACAGTCCAGCAGCAAGTGGCGCAAGCGGCCGGCTCGAACGTCCCCCGCAGCATGCGGGCCGATTACGATCCGTTCGGCCAACCGGGAGAAATCGCCAAGGCGCTCGCGCAGCTGCCGGGGCTGCTCAATAGCCTGATCAACTCGCCGCTGCCGAAGATCCAGCTTATTCGCGGCAGTTGGACGGCGATCAAGGAGGATTTGTCGGCGATTGCCGAAGCGTACGCCGACGGCTTCGACCCCGAATCGCCGTTTCTCACCGAGCTTGGCATCGAGCTGGCCATAACGCAATGGCAGCAGGTCGCCGACGAAGCTCAGGCGTTTGCCGGCAACGTCTGGAGCTGATCGCCGGCGCTTCCGTTTGCGCGGCGCGGATTCGCGCGGCGGATGGCTGGGAATGAGCGGCTTGGGCCCCGGTTCGGGCTGGCACGGCTGACACGGATTCGCGGGGCTGGCGTCTCTGCCGCAAGACGGCGGTCAGGGGCAGCCCAGGCGAACGGCAAGCGCTTATCTTTACACCCTTTAACTTGAAAGGAACGTGGCTTTCCTATGGCAGGCAAAAAAACATTTCATAACCAAACCAACTGCAATCTCTCGCTGACCTTGTATATCCGCGAAGGCGACAACCCGGCCAACAACGCCGGCACGCAGGACATCGCGCTTTCGCCTTACGAATCCAAAGTCGTCAACTACGGCGATTCGCACAATATTTATTTGAACGGCATCGTGCTGGTCGCGCTGCTGAAAGGCGAAGTCATGTCGCGGCAGGAGTTTGTCGTCACGCGCGGCTCGCAGCTCGACGACAAGCTGAACCGCAACTCGATCATTGAGATTGTGTTCCAGAACGACTTTCTGGATATCAACGGGCATAACTAGGCAAGCGCCGGGCGGCAACCGGTGAAGCGGTTTGCGCAGCGCCCGGGGCAACGGGCGCGCCAAACCTGCCGGGCGGAAGCTGTCCGCCCTGTTCGCGCGGAAAACACCCCAAAAAAGCTGACTCTTCGTCATCGCCGATGACGCCGGGTCAGCTTTTTGCTCGCTGGGCTTGCAACCGCTACATGTACACTTTGACCGTCTTGATTTCGAAGGCGTTAAACCACAGCTCGACGGCATCGCCTGTCAGCGGCAGCGGCTCCAGCTCCTCTTCCAGCAAGTTCGTCAGCGTCACCTTGCGCGGCGTGCGGCCAAACGTCAGACGGGCCGCGGTCGCCGAACGTTCGGCTTCGTAGAGCCGCAGCACGTAGGCGTGATCCTGCTCGGCCGGCTTGACCGCTTCGACCAGCACATTTGGCGCGTCGATGCAGACGATCGAACCGCCCGGCAGCGGTGCGGCCGCCCCGGCCGCCGCGCGCGCGGGTACGTTCAGCTCGTAAGCCGGGCGGATCACCGTCTCGGCGGCAAAGCCGCCCGCATGCGGCAGGAAGGCGTAGGTGAACTCGTGCACGCCGGCGTCGCCGCGCGGGTCGGGATGGCAGCCGCCTTTTTGCAGCGTCAGCCGCATGTCCGACCCTTCCACGGAGATGCCGTATTTGCAGTCGTTCAGCAAGGCGACGCCAAAGCGGTTTTCGGACAAGTCGGTCCACTTGTGGTTGCACACCTCGAACATCGCCTGCTCGCGCGACGTGTTGCGGTGCGTCGGGCGCTCCACATGCCCGAACTGCATCTCCTGTCGGGCGCTGGCGGCCAGCAGGTTGACGTCGAAGCCAACCTTGAGCAGCCGGTGCGGGTCGCGCCAATCCAGCAGGGTGTCAAAATCGATCCGGTCGCTGTCGGCATAGACGACCATGTCCTGCCGCAGCGTCGAATGCTGGCCGATGCGGTACGTGCTGCGCAACCGGAACTGCAACGGGCCGTCGGCGGCGACGGTGCGGCTGACAAGATCGGTTTGCAGCTGCATGGTGCGCTGTTGGTCGGGATCGATATCCCAGTTGTCCCACAGCGCAGGCACGTCTTCGCCAACGAGCAGCGCGTTGAGCGGATACCCCCGGCCGACGAGCTGCCGGCCCGTCGGCTTGTGCAGGAAAGAGCGGATATAGCCGCTCTTGTCGAAGCTGATGACGGCGCGCGGCGCGGCCAGCGTCACGCCGTCATAGCGGAACGGGCTCGGCGCCCCGGCAGCTTCCGCTGCCGCCGGTGCGAGCCCGAGCGTCACGCTGCCGAGCGCCGGCAGCGTCAGCCCGCCCACAGCCAGCCGCGCGCGGCCGTGCAGGTCGGTGAAGCGCTGCGTCGCCAGCGCTTCACCGACGGAGACTGGCGCCCCGGCGGGCAGCGCCAGGAGGATCTGCTCGCTGCGTGCCCAGCTCAGCGAGTTCCAGACCGTGACGGCCGTCCCCGCGTCCGGCAGCTGCCCGTCGGGCGCTGCCGCTGCCTCGGCCGTCAAAGCGGCGGCGCGCGCGATCACCTCGCCCAGCTCGCGCGCCGCCCGGTCGTGCACCTCGGGAATCGAGGTGCCCGGCAAAATATCATGAAACTGGTTGATCAACAACGTTTCATACAGCTCCTCGCGCTCGGCCGCACGGGCCGCGGCGCGCTCATCCACGCGTGCGCCTGTGCCGGACGGCGGCGTGCCGGCTCTGGCCGCGACGGCCGCTCCAGGCGCGCCGGCCTCCGCGCTGTCGCTCCCGCCGGCCCCGTCGCCGCCCCGCCCCTCGCCGCGAGGCTCGGCGTCCGCCGGCAAGCCGGCTTCGCCACACGTGCCTGCGCTGCCGGCCTCCCCGCCTCTACCGGCAACGTCTACGCCGCCATCCGCAGCATCCGCACCGGCCGCGGCACGCGCCGCCTCCTCGCTCCCGCCGCCCGCCAGCAGCGCCGCCACCTCGGCGAACTCCAGCTCGCGCAGCGCCAGCTCGGCCTTGCGGTTGCCGCGCTTGATGCGCGACATTTGCGTCAGCGTGCCGCGATGGCCTTCCAGGTACAGCTCGCCGCGATGCACCGGCAAGTCGCGCCCGCTGTCCGCCAGCTCGGCCATAAACCGGCTGACGCTCGTATGCGCCGCACGCGGCACGCCCTCCAGATCGGCGACGCGGCGCGCCGCCTCCAGCATTCCGTCGTGCGGCCCGCCGCCCCCGTCGCCAAAACCGTAGGAAATCAACCGACGATCATTCACATGCGGATGGCGGATGTAATTGCGGGCCACGCCCTCCACAACCGCGCCCTCCGCCGGGCCGTACAGCTTGTCGAGCAGCGTCTCAGCGTCCGGCCAGCAGTGAATATGGTTGAAATGCGTCAGCACCGCCGTGCCATCCAACCCCTGCCACCAAAACGAATCGTAAGGAAACGCATTCGTATCGTTCCAGCTCAGCTTGGTCGTCAGAAAATAACGGATGCCAACGCCGTGCAAAATTTGCGGGATCGCCGCGCTGTAGCCAAACGTATCCGGCAGCCAGAACGTGTCCGCCGTATAGCCGAAATGGCGGCGCGTGTACGTCTGCCCTTTGAGAAATTGCCGGACGAGCGATTCGCCCGACGTCATGTTGCAATCCGGTTCGATCCACGTGCCGCCATTGGGCTCCCAACGTCCCTCGGCCACCCGCTGCCGGATGCCTGCGAATACGGCCGGATAATGGCGGCGCATCAGCTCGGCGTGAAAGGACGAGCTTTGCACAAACCTGTATTCCGGGTACTGTTCCATCAAGGTCAACGCGTTGGCGTATGTGCGCCCGCATTTGCGGATCACCTCGTCGCGCGTCCACAGCCAGGCCGTGTCCATATGCGAATGGCCGATCAGCCCGGCCTGCGGCGCCGAAGCGCTGTTGCCCACAGCCAGCAGCGGCGCCATCAGCCCGCGCGCTTCAGCCAGCCGCTGCCGCCAGACCGCCTCGCCCACCTCCTCCGGCTTTTGCGGCACGACGTCAAACACGCGCAGCAGCGCCTCGGCGATCCGCCCGCGGCGAAAGCGGTCGACGACCGGGGACACCGCGACTTGGCTTAACGTGCGCACATCGTAGACGAACGCGCGCACGTCCTCGCGGCATTCGGCTACGCGCACCGCCTCGAACACGCGGTCAAACCGCACGCCGTACGTATCGCCCGAAGCGTACGTCTGGAACGGATGCGTCCCGACGATCGGATGCCCGGCATAACTTTCGAACGCCAGCGCAAACCGTGTCCCTGCCTCGGCCCCGGCCGTCAGCAACACGTATTGATGCGTGCCCAACTGGGCGGCGCTGTCGCGCAAATTAAATATGCCGCGCGGCGCGCCGTCGACCCAAAACAACGTCTCGTGCCCGTCGACAAGCGCCTGAATATACAGCTTCCGCCCCGCCAACTCGCCCGGAATCTCGTACGCGCCCTGGAACCAGGCCGTCTTCCCCGGCCCGCCCCAAGCGGTTCCGGCCACAGCCGGACGCCAATCCGCCTCCTGTGGAACCGCATACAAATGCGCGTCCGTTTCCCACACGGAAACGGGAATGTCCGTGATCGCTGCATATTGAAGCGCAGCATACACCTCGCCCAGATGGGCCACCTTGCCCAGCGTTCGTGCCAATGGCTTGTCCAACATCGCAGCCGCCTGCCTCCACTCGTCCGCCGTCCCGCTGACGGTCCGGCTTTTTCCTTCACAATAGTATGAAACCGGCACGGCCGTCAACCACCGAGCCTGCGGGCACCGGAGCCGGACAAGCCGTGCAGAAATATTTTCATCAACCAGATACGAATTTCCGTTTTTGCCAATAACCTGAAAAATATACAAATCAACCTGAAAATTGACCACTAAGATCACGGGTTTATTTCGTTTAAAATAAAAATGAAACCCAAAAAACGCCACCTGACGAACGAAAGCCGGTTCGTGCAGACAGATGAGGAGATTGGCTGACGACAGCAAACGAAAACATTTTCAGACAAAGGAAGCTGCGCTATGGAATTTTGTTGGAATTTGCACGGCGAAGCCTACGCCGACATCGTTCGCCAGACGCAGCTTGCCGACCGGCACGGCTTTGACGCCGCGCTGATCGTCAGCTTGCAGATGGCGATGGACCCGTGGATTTTGGCGACGCAGCTGGCGACCCAAACCGCACGGCTGCGCTTTCTCGTCGCCCAGAACACCAACCTTGTGCTGCCGTCTTATACGGCCAAAGCGGTCAACACGCTGAACGTGATTACGGGCAACCGGATCGATGTGAATATCGTCACCGGCAGCTCGCAGCTGGAACTTGGCAAGGAGGGAAATTTTGAACGGCATATCGACCGCTACCGGCGCACGGAGGAGTTCGTCCGCATTCTCGCTCAGGCCGCAGAGGAATCGATTACATTTCACGGCGAGTATTATCGCTTGAACCAGTTTCGCGTGACGCCCCAGGCGCCGCCGCCCCGCCTCTTCATCGCCGGCAGCTCGCCCGAGGCGCTGGCTACGGCTGCCCGCTACGCCGATTTTTGCGTCATCTACGCCAAGGATTTCGCCGGGGCCGGCGAAACGTTTGCGGCCGTCAAACGGCAGGCGCGGGAATACGGACGTTCGATCCGCTGCGGCCTGTTGATCGACGTGATTGCCAGAAACGCGTCCGCCGCAGCGTGGCAAGCCGCCGAGACGCTGAGCGCTGGCTTCAGCCGCAAGGACAAAAAAATAAAAAGCCTGCTGCTCAAAACCGTCGACTCCGTCGGCATCGCCGAACACAAACAGCTGCTGGCGCACGCGGACTACCGCGTCGACCGCCACCTGTGGTCGGGCATCGCCCAGACCAGCACCGCGCACGGGCTGTCCATCGTCGGCGATTACCGGGAGGTCATCGACACGCTTCGCCGCTACCGGGAGCTGGGGGCCGACTATTTCCTGCTCTCGGGCATGGCCGGCGACCGCGAAATCGAACGGCTCGGCGCATATGTGCTGCCTTACGTACCGACATCTTAGCAGGAGGGAACCACCTTGACCGAAGACGTGCTGTTCGCCAGACCGGAGCTGTACACCTCCGGGACGCATTTTATCGATTGCACCGAATTTCTGATCTGCTCGTCGCTCACCACGCGCGGGCTGCCGTTTCATTGGCTGTTCTCCGACAGTTGGGGTTTCAACTACCGCTCGCTGAGCGATTTCAGCGCGCTGGCGCAAGGCGAGCCGCTGCCGTTCTGGACGAATCTGGAAAAGCTCTACGGCATGCGGCAGACGCAGCACCATGGACGCAAGCTCAAGGAGTTGGCCGAGGAAGTCATCCTCGGGCGCGGCTCAACCGTGATGCTCACCGGCGACATCTGGCATATCCCGTGGTCGACGATTTGTCACCGGCAGACGCATATGAACCATGATATTTTGATCACCGGCTACAATCCGCGCGCAGGCGAGCTGTATGTCGTCGATTTTGTGCCCGAGTATGCCGGCTGGGTCGGCTTTGACGTCATCGAGGCATTTTTCAGCGGCGGGATTGAGCTGAACGGCAGCACGTACGGCTTTGAGCTGTCCGCGCCGCAGTTGCAGCCCGAAGGCGAGATGCTGATCCGGCAGCTGTCGTCGGCTCATGCCCGCATCCAAAACGGCGTTGTCGGGCTGCGGCGCATGCAAGCCGATCTGGGCGGGCAAGCCGATTGCACCGGCCTGATTGACCTCTGGTGGAACCCGCTGAAGCAAATCGTCGCCTTCCGCGAAAGCTTTCAGGAATTTCTGCTGTTCCTCTATCATCACCCCGAGCTGCGCTTGCGCGACGCGATACGGGAAAACACCTTGGAGACGCTGGAAACGCTGACAAGCAAATGGTTTTCCTTCCGCAACAATCTCAAAAAGCTGCAAATGAAAGGGCAGGTGCCGGTCGCGCAGATCAGCTCGCGGCTTGCGCCGATTGTCGAGCTGGAAACCCGCGTGCTCGAAGATATCGGCGCCCTGCTCGCCACGCTATTTCAGAAGGAGTGAACGGCCGATGACGACAGCACACGCCTGCGCCTTGCCGCTGGCCCCTTATTTCAACGGCAAAGCCGTTTCCTGGCCCGACCTTGGCATCTGGGGCTGCATGGAACATACGTTCACCAGCCTGCCGGGGCCGCTCCTGCCCAACGGGGAAACGATCGAATGCGCAGGCATCCCGTTTCATTTCCCCGCAACCGACACCCCGGCCGACGACCATATCAGCTGCGAAGGCCAAACGCTCGACGTCCGTTGCGACCGCCCCTACCGCCAGCTTGCGCTGATCGGTGTCACGACATGGGGCGACTACGAGGACAACGTGTTTTTCACGTATGACAACGGCGGTCAAACCGTACGCGCCAAAACCCGGCTGGGCTTGTCCGATCTGTGCAAGCTGTGGGACTACAAGCAGCTCAGCTTCGGCGAGCGGATCGCCTTGCGTTTGCCCTACTACTGGCGGGGCGACAAACCGCTGGAATTTCCCGTCGGCCTGTGGCTGCAAACGCTGGACCTCGATCCCGGCGCGCTGCTGCAAACGATCGAGCTGCCGGACAACCCTTATATGTATATTTTTGCGATCACGCTGGTCTAGCCGGCCGTCTTCCCCATTTTCCATTTTATAAAGTCAGGAGCTGTTCCATAATGAACGAAACCAAGCTGGTCTTGATCGAAGAAATCAAAAAAGTGCTTGTCGAGGTTCGCAAAAATCCCGAGCTGACCGCCAATCTGAGCGCATCGACCGACATCGTCAACGAAATCGGCCTCGATTCTCTGCAAATGATCAGCTTTATTCTCAGCCTGGAAGACAGCTTTTCGATTGAAATCGATTTCGAACAATTCGACTTCGACCACCTCAGTTCGATCGGCAAACTGGGCGATTATATCGCCGGCCGGTTAGCGGAACATGAATAAAGGACGCGCAAGCGCGCTGGTCGCCGGCAGCTTTGACGCCGAGCAGTTCTGGCGCGATCCCGGGGCAAGCCGGCTGCCGACCATGCCCGACAAGGAACGCGAATTTATCGTCGGCGCGATGGACGAACTGCTGTTTGCGCTGTGCGCCGAAGGCGACGCGCTGCTCGTCCGCTACGGCCTGCCGGTGGCGCAACACGCCTACTTGTACCGGCTTGGCTATCGCTTTGAAGCGAACCGTACGCCGCTGACGAGCCTGGCACTGGCTCCCTCCAGCCCGCGTTCGGTCTTCGCGCTCGGGCTGGCGGCCGAAGCCGCGCCGGCCGTCGAGCGGCTGGCCCCACAGGGCCGGCGCTTGTCGGCGTACGCGGTCATTCCGCAGCTCGCGGAATTTGCCGCCCGCTACGGACTCGCTGCCGACGCCCCCGCTTACGCAGCGGCGCGCGCCGTCAACTCGAAAATTTATTCGCACCACCTCTACGAGCGGTTTGGGTTGATCTCGCCCGGCCAAATCGTGGCAAGCGCCGAGGAGCTGCGGCAAGCCGGCGAACAGTTGCTGGCCGAAGGGCCTTTTCTGATCAAGGACCCTTACGGCGTTTCCGGCAAAGGCAATCTGCTGATCGCCGCCCCGTCGCTGTTGCAGCGCGTCGTCAAACATTTGCTCGCCCAGGAGCAGCAAGGCGCAAGCACCTGCTTCCTGCTGGAGCCGCTGCTCGATAAGCAAACGGATTTCTCCTGCCAGTTCCGCATTGAAGCGGACGGCCGCTGGACGCGGTTGTCCGTGCAGCGGATCATCAACGACGCCTTCGCTTATCTCGGCTCGACGCAAGCGGAACCCGCGTTGCTGGCCGAGCTGGAGCAAGCCGGCTACTTTGCGCTGATGGAGCGGCTGGCGGGCGAGCTGTTCAAGGACGGCTATCGGGGCCATGTCTGCGTCGATTCGATGCAGCTGGCCGACGGCATGATCGTGCCGATCGTCGAAGTGAACGCCCGCCAATCGATGGGACTGATCAACGCCGGTCTCGACGGCTATTTGTCCGACTTCGGCCTCACCGGCAATCTGATCTCGCTTTCGCTCGGCTACGAGCAGCGGCTCGATTATGCGGCATGGCTTGCCGAGCTGGAGCGCGAGGGGTTGCTGTTCCTCCCCGGCCGTTCGTCCGGCCTGATCCCGCTCGCCGCCAACGCCTTGTGCCTGGCCTCGCAGCTGGCCGAAGCGCCGCCCGCTCCCGCCGGCAAGCTGTACAAGGGCCGCAGCTACGTCTGTCTCGCAGCCCGCACGGTGGCAGAACGCGCGCTGCTGCTGGCCAACTACCGCCAGTTCCTGCACAGCCGCCGCTTCACCGTCTACAACTAAACCGACACGGGAGATGGTTTTGTGACAAGCACCGTTACTTTGCTCTGCTCGGGCGTGGCGCTGGGCGTCTACATTCCGGCGATCAAGCTGAATTACCAGTTGCGGCAGCGCGGGTTGTCCAGCGAGGTCGCCGTGCTGGAAACGTACATCGTCGAAGAAAAGCGCAACAAAATCGGCACGACCAAACGCGAGTTTCACCACAGCTTCAAATTCGCGCTCAAAGGGCAAAAGCTGGCGCTGGCCACCGATATCCGCGACAGCCTCGACGATCGGCTGCTGGCCGGTCTGCTCGAACGCTGGAACGCCGACGGCCGGCGGGTGTTTCTCGTATTCTCCGGCTTCTGGCTGCCGATTCTCGAGCTGTACAAGATGCGCTACCGGCTGACGGACGTGCGGGTCGAGATCATCCACATCGATGCCGACTACTCCCCGTCGTTCCAGAACTACCCCGATTTGTGCGCGCAAAGCAACAACGTCTGGCTGTTTCATTATGAAAGCGGCCGGGTGATCAACGAAATCGTCGTCACCGACGAAGCGCCAGTGCCGTTTGCCGAGCGCAGGAGCAGCTGCATCATTCATGGCGGCGGCTGGGGCATGGGCACTTATCAAAGCAAAATCCCCGAGCTGCGCGAGCACGGCGTCCTGCTCGACATTCTGGCCTATTATCCCGAGGAAGCGGATCACGGGCGCGCAGGCGAACGTTTCTTCATGAGCGACCCGGCGTGGTCGCCGTGGCTGCCCAACGAGCAAGGCGAGCACACGTTTCCCCCGTTCGCCGAGCTGGTGCCCGGCACGGAGCCGATCTATCGCAACGTGCCGCATTACCACCTGCTGATCGACGTCGCCCGCGTCAACAAAGCGATCATCAGCAAACCCGGCGGCTCGACGCTCGTCGATTCGCTGGCCACGGCGACGCCGATTGTGTTTTTGGAACCGTTTGGCCCGCATGAGCAAAAAAACGCCGACCTCTGGGTCAAGTTGGGTTTTGGCATCAGCTACGAGGCTTGGCGGCAAACCGGTTTTTCGCTGAACCATCTGGAGGGGCTGCATACGAATTTACAACGAAACCGCACGACATTTCACGATTTGGGGAGGAATTTTGATGCAACCAAAAACCGAAGTCAAGTTTGACCGCGAATCGTTCAACCGGATCAAAAGAACGGTCAAAAACATGTCCGTCGCCAGCCGCGAACGCGGGAAAAATCCGTATTTTGCCACCGCCATTCCCGAGGAAATCGGCATCAAGCTCAACAACGGCTGCAACTTGCGCTGCAAGCATTGCTTTGAATGGAACGCCGACGGCTTCCACCACGATATGGAGCGCAGCGAGAAAAACCGCGAGGTGCCAATTGAACTGGTGGATAAAATGCTAACCGAAACGCGCCCGGTCAAATCGAAGGTGTTCCTTTGGGGCGGCGAGCCGCTGTACTACAGCAAATTCGCTCAGCTTTGCGATCTGCTGGAAAAGGACCCGCGCTGGACGACCTGCTGCACGAACGCGATTCAAACCGAAGAACGGATGGATTCGATTCTGAAAATTTCCGAAAATCTCGCGATGCTGCTCAGCCTCGAAGGCTTCGAAAAGGAAAACGACGCGATTCGCGGACGCGGCACGTTCCAGAAGGTGATGCACGCGGTCAACCTGCTGCTTGACCTGCAACGCAAAGGCATCTACAAGGGCAAGGTGTCCGTGCACCTGACGATCAGCGACGCGATGGCGACCAAGCTGTACGATTTTCTTGCTTTTTTCGAGGAGCTGGGTGTCGATTCGGTGTACTTCACGTTCCCGTGGTATTTGCCGGATGAGGTGTCCAATCGGATGGACGACTACGTGCACGAAAACTTCGACTGGCTGTCCGACCGTATCTCCGCGCACAAGGCAAGCTGGCATTCGTTCAAATACCATCTGTCGGAAAGCTCGATTGAGCCGGTGATCGAAGAAATGAACCGGATCAACGCCAGAGCGTGGCGCATCCGTCCGCGCTACCAGCCGGCGCTAGAGACGCATGAGGTGCGCGATTTCGTGCTCGGCAAGGAACAACCGGCGCAAAACCGCACGCAATGTCTGGCCATCTCCACGCGCATGGACGTGATGCCCAGCGGCGAAGTCAGCACGTGCAAGCTGTTCCCCGAGTTCGCCGTCGGCAATCTGAACGAGAGCAGCATTCAGGAAGTCTGGCACAACGAAGGCTTCAAGGACGTGCGCGAAAAGCTGAGCTGCGGCCTGATGCCGGTTTGCTCCAAATGCGTGCTGCTGTATTTGAACGGCCGCTAAACCTGACCTGCTTTGTGCGCGAAAAAGCCGATCCTGACAGTTGTACGCTGGAGATCGGCTTTTTCCTTTTTTTGCCATAATCACCAGCAAGATAAGCCTATGGGGTGAAAAAAGCTGGCTTTTAAAGCGCTTTTTTGTTATCGCTGTAAGTATCTCTGACCGTAGCCAGCTTCATCTGACCTGTCACAGCTACTCCTTCTCCGTTTAACACGTCAACTTCAAAACCGGAATATTTCTTTTTAAATCTCAATGATTTCCATTCGGACACCGTCAGATCGTTTAATGATATTGGGGAATATTCCTCCTATCGCCTCTGACATTCGTTCCGTCATGATGCTTAAAATGCACAGCAAATCCTTCGATTTCCCATATCTTCTTTTCGACGTTTTTCACTGTTGGCATCAGGAGAATCCTCCTATTATTTACTTTAAGATCTATTATTCTACATCGTATTGCTATTGTCTACAGGAGACTACGCGCTCACGCCCGCCGACGACTCGACTCCCGCTCCGCGCCGGATGCGCAGCGCCATCACCGCTGCCAGCAGGCAGACGAAACCCGCCGTCACGAACGGCACCGTATAACTGCCAAGCAGCTGGCGCAGCAGCCCTGCCCCGTAAGCCGCCGTCGATGCTCCGATCTGGTGGGCCACCGCGACCCAGCCGAAAATCATCCCGGCTTGCTCCTTGCCGAACGCATCCGACGTCAGCCGCACCGTCGGCGGTACGGTCGCAATCCAGTCCAGCCCGTAAAAGACGGCGAACACCAGCAGCATTTTATACCCCGACCCAAGCGCCTGCGGCAAAAAGATCAGCGACAAACCGCGCAAACCGTAATACCATAGCAGCAGCCAGCGGCTGTCGAAACGGTCGGACAACCAGCCGGACAACGTCGTGCCAATCATGTCGAACATGCCCATCAACGCCAGCAGGCTGGATGCGACGACAATCGGGATGCTGAAATCGCCGCAGGCCGGAATCAGATGCGTGCCGATCAACCCGTTGGTGGAAAAGCCGCAGAAGAAAAAGGTGCCGGCAAGCAGCCAGAACGTGCCCTTCCTGGCGGCAGCAGCGAGCTGGCGCAACGGCGCGAGCAGCAAATGGCCGGTAAACACCGGCGCAGGCACGACCTCGCTCGTACCCAGCGCAGCCAGCCCCTTGTCGCCCGGATGGTTGCGCATCCAGATGGCAACAATCGGCAGCATGACGACAAGCGCAGCCACCGTCATATAGACGGCGTAGCGCCAGCCAAGCGTTTCCGCCACCTTCGCCAGCAGCGGCAGGAACAACAATTGCCCGGTCGCCGCACTTGCGGTCAGCAGCCCGACGACGAGCCCGCGATGTTTGACGAACCAGCGGTTCGCCACCGTCACGCTCAGCGAATTGGCCATCATCCCCGTGCCAACGCCCATCACGACGCCCCACAACAGGAAAAACTGCCACAACTGCCGCATGAACGGCGGCGTCAGCGCAAGGCTGGCTACCAACAGCAGCAGCGACACGACCATCACCCGGCGGACGCCCCATTTCTGCATCAGCGCCGCCGCGAACGGCCCCATCAAGCCGTACAGCAAAATGCGCAAAGACAAAGCCCCGGAAACCGCAGCGCGGTCCCAGCCGAACTCCTGCTCGAATTTCAGCATCAAAACGCTGAGCATCGAATTGATGCCCGCCGAAATAAGCAGCACAACAAACACGATGGCAATGACAATCCAGCCGTAATACAAACCGCCCGCTTTTCTTTGCTCTTGCATGGCTCTCTCACCTTTTTCTCTTTGATAAAACATAATCTGTTTGAAAACACGGGGAACTTTTTTCAAGGATTGCTTTGTGAAAAGGAAATGTCCATATTTGATGCCTGCCCCAATTCTTGATATAATGACTCGTATTTTGCTTGGAAGGGGGCGTAAAAGATGGACCTGATCACCAGCCTGATCCTCTCGTTTGTTGTTGTGACTGCATTAAATATGATGATTGGCAAAGCTAATACACATCTTAAAAAGAACATAAGCGTCATCCATTATGTACTGGGGTATGTTTTTATCCTGTACCTTCATCTTGCTTTAAAAATAACGATAAGAATCAGCCACCCCGTATTTCATCCTGATATCAATATACTGCCTTTTAAAGATGGATTTGGTATTGAAAACCTACTGAATATCGTATTATTTATGCCTTTGGGATGTCTATTACCTACCCTGTGGGAAAAATATCGCACCTTCCAGTCAACCTTGTATTATGGACTCTTGTTCTCCTTGTTCATTGAAACCGGGCAACTGTTTGTAGGAAATCGTGCTACCGACATCAATGATTTAATCATGAATACGATCGGGACTATCGTTGGTTGGGTCATTTTTAATGCTTTAAGAAAAGTGTTTCGCAAATTTTTTACGCAAACAGCCATTCCGCTTGCCTCCAATGATCCTTGGACTATAAAATTGGAATCCTGGGTTTACATCGGAATGGCGATTATATGCCTTTTTTAGATCGGCCGAGGGACAACAAGCAGCGTTGACAGGTGAATATTTTGCCCCTCCAAACAGGAGCCGTTGACCGATGGGGGTTTCCCTTCCTGTTATGTATTCTTTAGTTTACACAATAATCAGAGAAAAAGGAACATGCTCGATGCTCCTTTTCCTCCCTTATCCGCATCTTACGGCTTAATAAGCGCCTGGGCCGGAACGTGCCCGCGCACCACGCGCGGCTCCCGGCGCGCAATATCGGCCGCACCGCGGCTGTCGAACTCCGGCTGCGCTTGGGCAGCCGCTGGCGCCAGCTTAACCGATGGCCGGCAACAACCGGGTCAACGCCTCCTGCTCCAGTTGGTACAGCTCGCGCAGCGCATCCAGCGCCGAACGCACAAAACGCGGGTCGCGGGTCAGCGAATATTTCATGACCGTATTGCGCACGGACAGCGCCTTCTCCTCCACAGCGTCAAAGCGGTGCGACTCGTCGATGCAGCCGATTGTCCGCATGTAGTTATAGATGAGCGACAATGCCTTTTTATGCTCGTAAAGCACATGAAACGACGGGTATTGAAAAATGTCGGGATTGTCGATGTTCAGCTCAAGATCCTGACCCAGCCGCGTGTACACCGGGTCCATGCCCAGCGATTCCGGCCCGAAGGGCTGCACATGCGACAAGTAACGCCGCGACGTCGGGCGCGAATGCAAGTAATCGCCAACCAGCTCGGCCACATTGCCAAGATGGAACTTGTAATCGGCGTCCGGCTTGTAGCGCAGCAGCTTAAGCCCGTGAAAGCCGACGGCTTCCTCGACGGTCGTTGCGGCAAACGCCCGCTCCACCTCGTCGAAACCGGCCGTGCCGTACGCGTAATTGGCGCGGAGGAAATCGCCGATGTGAAACAGCTTTTGCTCCCGATCGTAGCCGTAAATCAACATCGTGTGCGGAAAGCGGTATTTGCCATAAGAATGATAGGCGGAAATGCATGACGTTTCGACACAGGCGTACACGTAATAACCCGCTCCGATCATCTCGATCAGAAATTCCACGATCCCGCCGCGCAAGGCGCGCAACGTCGGCAAGTGGATGTGCTGCGTCTCCAGATACGGGCAATGATGCACCCCGCCGGGCATCAGGCTGTAAAAATCGACCCATGCCCTGGACGACAGATCGTGAACGACGCGCAACTGCACGTAATTGCTGCAAAACCACGGCAAATAATCGTCATAGTTGGTCACAATCGACAGCGTTGTCGCATGCGTCGTATACGCCACGATAAACGGATAAGTCACAGGCAGCTTGCAAACCGCAGCCGTCATCCCCGCACCCCCTCGCTTGCCGCGGCGTCCCGGGCCTGCGCCTTCGCGGCGATAAATGCGGCAAACGCCTGAATCGTCGGATAGTTATGAATCGCCTTGTACACTTCCAGATCGCCAAACAGCAGCCCTTGCTTCTCCAGCTCGACCTCGATGACGATCATCTGCAGCGAATTGATCCCCAGGTCGAAGAAATTATCGTGCAAGCCGATGCGCGGCATGTCCATCGCCGCTTGCCAGATGTGCGCAAGAACGGATTCCAGCTCGGTCTGCGGCGCCGCAAACGCCGTGCCGGTATCCAGCTCTTCGCCCAGCATCTCCAGCGTCCGGCGGTCGGTTTTGCCGCTGGGGGTCAGCGGAATTTCGCCGACGCGGCGGAACGAAGCGGGCACCATGTACTCCGGCAAGCTTTGCAGCAGGTGCTCGCGCAGCTGCGGCACGGTTGGCGTTGCCCCCGGCTCCACGACCGCGTAAGCGCACAGATAGCGCTGGCCCTTGCCGTCGACGCGATCCAGCACGACCACTCGGCGGATGGCCTCATGCTGCTGCAGCCGCGCCTCGATTTCGCCGGGTTCGATGCGGTAGCCGCGGATTTTGACCTGCTGATCGATCCGGCCCAAATATTCAATGTTGCCATCCGGCAGCCATCTGGCCAAATCCCCGGTGCGGTACAGCTTGCCTGTGCCAAACGGATTGGCGATAAACTTCTCCTGGGTCAGCTCCGCTTTATGGATATAACCTCGCGCCACCCCGACACCGGCGATGCACAACTCCCCCGGAACACCAACAGGCTGGAGTTTGGTCTGCTGATCGATCACATACAGGCAGATGTTGTCAATCGGTTTGCCGATCGGAACCACATCGATTGTGCCGGTGGCCGGGCAATCGTAATATGTCACGTCAATCGTCGCTTCCGTTGGCCCGTACAGGTTCGTCAGCCGGACCCGGCCGCCCAGCAACCGATTGAACTTCTGCACCTGCTGGGCTTGCAGCGCTTCGCCGCTGGTGAAAATTTGCCGCAAACCGCCAAGGCGCGGCCCGGCCTGCTGCTCCTCCACATATTCGAGAAATGCGTTGAACATCGAAGGCACGAAATGCAGCATCGTCACACCTTCGCGTTCAATGGCGGCCACGATGGCTGCCGGGTCCTTCTCGCCTCCCGGGGCCAGCAGATTCAGCGTCGCCCCACCAAACGTCCACAAAAACAGCTCCCACACCGAGACGTCGAACGTATACGGTGTTTTTTGCAAGATGACGTCGCCAGCGCCGGAAGGATACCGTTTGTTCATCCAATGCAGCCGGTTCACCACAGCCCCGTGTTCGACCATCACGCCTTTCGGCCGGCCGGTGGACCCCGACGTATAGATGACATAGGCCAAATTTTCGGGCGAATGCGCCGGCATCAGATTCGTGTCGTCCTCATCGGCGTTATCTGGCTGCAAATCGTAGATCTCCCCCGAAAACGGCACGGCGAGCCGGATGCCCGGCTGCGCCAGCAGCAAGCGGCACGCGCTGTCCTCCAGCATATAGGCGATCCGGTCGGCCGGATGCCCCGGGTCAATCGGCACATACGCCCCGCCCGCCTTCAAGATCGCCATGATGCCAACGATCATCTCCAGCGAACGCTCGCAAACAACTCCTACAACCTGATCGGCACCTACGCCTTTTTTGCGCAGCGTGCGCGCGAGCCGATTGGCCCGCCGGTTCAGCTCACCATAGGTGAGGTTGTCCGTTCCGCAGCGGACCGCCACGCGGTCCGGCGTTTGCGCGGCTTGCGCTTCGAACGCGTGGTGCAGCAGCGCTTCCCGCGGGTAGTCGGCCTGCGTGCGGTTGAATTCATGCCGCACCAGCCGGTTTTCCGCTTCGTCCAACAGCCCGATATCCTGCAGCGCGACCTGCGGCTCGGCCGTGACCTGCTGCAACACGGCGATATAGTGCTTGACCAGACGCTCCGCCGTCTCCTGCCGGAACAAGTCCGTATTGTACACAAGATGCAAGGCCAGCTTGTCTTTGTGTTCCACAGCCTCCAGCATCAAGTCGAATTTTGCGGCGGCGCAGGCCGGTTCATGGAAACTGTAGGTGAGCGACTGATCGGCCGCAGTGCCGGCCAGCTCCAGATTTTGCAGCGTAAACATCACGTCAACAATCCGGTTGCGGCTTACATCCCGCGGCGTCCCCAGCCGCTCGACCAGTTGATCGAACGGATAGCTTGCGTGCTCGAACGCTTGCAGCGTGTTTTCCTTCACGTCAGCGAGAAACCGCTGGAACGATTTTGTCGGCGTGGGCTGATTGCGCAGCGCCAGCGTGTTGACGAACATGCCCATAACCGCCTCGACATCCGTATGCTCGCGGCCGGCAACCGGCGAGCCGATCACGATATCGTCCTGCCCCGAATACTTGGCCAGCAGCACATGAAACGCAGCCAGCAGCACCATGTAAAGCGTCGCTTCCTGCTGCCGGCCAAGCCGCTCCAGTGCGGCGCGCAGCGCTCCTTCCGCTTCCACGCTCACCTTGGCTCCGTCCATGCCCAGCACAGGAGGGCGCGGATAATCGCACGGCACATTCAGCGGCGGCGCTGCGGCCAGCGTTTGCAGCCAATACACCTCCTGCCGGTCAAGCAGCCCGGACGACAACCGTTCGTTCCACCAGACCGCATAATCCTTGTATTGGATCGCCAGCGGCTCCAGCTCGCAGCCGGCATAAATCGCCATCAGCTCCTTGATGAACAAGCTGATCGAAGCGCCGTCAGACACGATATGATGCATGTCCATCAGCACGCTGTGGGCCGCAGCGCCCGTCTTGGCAATGCACATGCGCAACAGCGGCGCTTCCTCCAGCCGGAACGGCCGGATAAAATCGTGGAAAGTCCCCTCCACCTGTTCCTCCGCCAGCTCGATATACGGAATGTCAATTGTCGCATGCGGCGTTATGCGCTGCACCGGCTCGCCCGCCTGCAAATGGAACGAGGTCCGCAGCGCTTCATGCCGCCCGATCAACGTATGCACCGCTTGGCGGAAGCGGTCTACGTCCAGCTCGCCTTGCAGCTTGAGGCGTCCCGGCATGTTGTAGCCCGCTCCCGCGCCTTCCAGCCTGTGATGGACGAAGATGCGCTTTTGCCCCGAAGACAGCGGATAATACGGTCGCTCCTCCACTTGGGCAATGGCCGCCGCGCCGGCCGGCTGCGCAACGGCTTGTCCGATCCACGCGGCTTGCTCCTCCACGCTCGGCTTGGCGAATACGACGCGCAGCGGCAGCTCCGTCTGGAACGTTTGCTCGACCAATCGGATCAATTTCGCCGCATGGAGCGAGTGGCCCCCGATATGGAAAAAGTGATCCTTGATCCCGATCTGCTCCTCCGGCACGCCCAGCACCCAGGACCACAATGCGGCGAGCCTATGCTCCGTTGCCGTGCGCGGCGCCACGCGCTCCCGCCCCGTCTGCACGGCCGCCGAGCCGGGCTGGGGGAGCTGCTTGCGGTCGAGTTTGCCGCTGGCTGTCAGCGGCATGTTGGCCAGCGCGATCAGGTGCGCCGGCACCATGTATGCCGGCAGCTTGCGTTCCAGCCGCTGCCGCAGCTCGGCCGGCGCAATATCCTGCCCGGCCACATAATAAGCGCACAACTGCTTGTCTTCGCCCGCTTCCACCGCCACGGCGACAGCCTCCCTGACCCGTTCGTCGTCAAGCAGCGCCTGCTCGATTTCGCCAAGCTCGATGCGGTAGCCGCGGATTTTCACCTGATGGTCCAGCCGCCCCAAGTATTCGAGATTGCCGTCCGGCAGCCATTTGGCCAAATCTCCGGTGCGGTACAGCTTGCCGGCGCCAAACGGATTGGCGATAAACTTCACAGCCGTCAGCTCCGGCCGGCGCCAATACCCGCGCGCCACGCCAACGCCAGCGATGCACAACTCTCCCGGCACGCCGACGGGCTGGAGTCCGTTTTGCTCATCGACCACGTACATGCAGATATTGTCGATCGGCTTGCCGATCGGAATCGTCTCTGCGCTGCCTTCCGGCGGACAGTCGTAATACGTCACATCGATCGTCGCTTCCGTCGGCCCGTACAGGTTGGTCAGCCCCACCCGACCGCCGAACAGCCGGTTAAACCGCTGCACATGACGGGCGGACAGCGCCTCGCCGCTGGTGAACACCCGCTGTAAGCCGGCCAGCCGCGGCGCCGCCTGACGCTCTTCCACATAGTCGAGAAACGCGCCAAACATCGACGGCACAAAATGCAGCAGCGTGATACCTTCCCGCTCAACGGAGGCGACAATCTCCGCAGGGTCCTTCTCTCCCCCCGGCTCCAGGAAAGCGAGCGCCGCCCCGCCGAACGTCCACAAAAACAACTCCCACACCGATACGTCAAACGTATACGGCGTCTTTTGCAGGACCACGTCATTCGGACCCGCGGGATAACGCCGGTTCATCCAATGCAGCCGGTTCACGACAGCGCCGTGCTCGACCATCACGCCTTTGGGTTTGCCCGTCGAACCCGATGTATAGATGACATAAGCCAGATGCTGCGGCGTATGCACCGGCGGCAAATCGGCGCTGGCCTCGCTGTTGTCGTCCTGATTCAAATCAACGATGGCTCCGGCAAACGGCACGGTGAGCGGCAATCCCGGCTGCCGCAGCAGCCAGCGGCACCCGCTGTCCTCCAACACATACGCCAGCCGCTCGGCCGGATAAGCCGGATCGATTGGCACGTACGCGCCGCCTGCTTTGAGCACCGCCAGCAAACCAACGATCAGCTCGATCGAACGCTCGCACAACATCCCCACCGTCTGGTCGGGGCCAACGCCAAGCTTGCGCAGCGTCCGGGCCAGCCGGTTGGCGCGCCCGTTCAGCTCCACATAAGTCAGGGACGCCCCGCGAAACCGGACGGCCACCCGCTCCGGCGTTTGCGCCGCCTGCGCCTCGAACCGTTGGTGCAGCAGCGCTTCGCGCGGGTAATCGGCTCTTGTGCGGTTAAATTCGTGCAGCACCTGCTGTTTTTCCGCCGGTGTAATCGCTTCGGCATCGCCCAGCCGCCGCTGCGGCTGTTCGACCGCTTGGGCGATCAGATGGGCCAACTGGTCGAGAAAGCGTTGCACCGTATTTTTGCGAAACAGATCCGTGTTAAAAATCATCCGCAGCTCGATGGAATCGTCCTCCAGCTTGCAGTTCAAGCTGATATCGTACAAGCTGACGCCAGCGGCCCGCTCGTCATACCGATGGTAGAAGAAAAAGCCGGTTGAAAAAATCGGCGAGCGGTTCAGCGCCCGGTTCGGATTCAGCTTGCGCACCAGCAGCTCGAACGGATACTGCCGGTGGCGAATCGCTTCGACGTGGCTCGTATTGACCACTTGCAGCAGCTCGGCAAACGTCATCTCGGGATGCAACTGCACGCGCAAACTGATCATATTGATAAAGCAGCCGATCATCTCCTCCGTTTCCCAGGCGTCGCGGCCCTGGTACGGAAACCCGACGACGAAATCCCGGTCGCCGCTCAGCTTGTGCAGCAGCGCATAATAGCAGGCCAGCAAATATGTGTTCAAGGAGCAGCGATGCTCCCGGGCCATCCGCTTGACCGCTGCGGCCAATTGCGGCGGCAGCAGCAGCGACACATCATCGCCGGCATAAGTCAACTCCTTCGGCCGCTCGAAATCGGCGGGCAATTGCAGCACCGGCAGCGGCTTGGCCAGCTTCGTCAGCCAGAACTGCTCGGCTTGCAGAAAGCCGGCGCTTTGCTCCCACTGCTGTTCCTGCCGCACCCAATCGACATACCGCAGGCGCGTTGGTTCCACGCGCAGCTCGCGGCCGGAGACCAGCGTTTCGTAATAGGTGAAAAACTCCTTGACCAGCACCTCGACGCTGGTGGCGTCAAAAATCAGATGATGAATAATAAACGTCAGCAGGTAGCGATCGCCCGCCAGCTTGTACAGCTTGAAAAAGATCGGCGGCTTTTTGAAATCGAACGCCCGGCTTTGTTCGGCGGCAAAATCGCGCAGCGCCGCGGCGCGTGGATCGGCTTCGCCGGAAAGGTCGGCCATTTCAATGTCGTAGCGGTATTCGGGCCAAATTTGCTGCCGCGGCTCGCCGTCCCGCTCCAGAAACACGGTCCGAAACACACTATGACGGCGAATAATCGCGTTAAGCGCCCGATTCAGCGACGGGATATGCAACTGCTCATGAAATTCAAATTGAAATTTCAGATTGTAAGCAACGCTCTGCCGGTCAAAGCGCTGCGCCAGCCAGATAGCCCGCTGCGTGTGCGACAGCTCGTACGTCGGCAGCTCGGCTGCCGGCGGGGCCGCTGGCGGGTGCGCCGGGGCGGCGGGGGCAGGCGGGGCGGCGGGGCCGGCAGCGGGTGATGCAGACGGTGATGGCGCTGGGCCGGGCGTCGGCAGAGCTGCGAGCGGTGATGGCGCTCGCTGGGCGGGCGGCACAGCGGAGCCGGCAGCAGACGGCGCTGGACTAGCTGGCGGCGATGCTCCGGGCGGCGCTGATGGTGCGGCCACGGATGGCGCTGAGCCAGTCTGCGACAAAGCTGCAAGCGGTGCAGACGCTCGCTGAGCGGACGACGCAGCAATATGCGCCCGGGCCGACTGCGCTGCGAGCGCCGGGACCGCTGGCGATGCCGCGGCCTGCACGGCAGCCGTTGCAGCCGCGCCGTGCGCCGCCGGCTGCGGGCCGGCCCAGTACCGCGTTTTCTCAAACGGGTACGTTGGCAGGCCCGCACGCTTGCGCGGCTCGCCGCTATACAGCGCCGGCCAGTCGATCTTGGCGCCCTGCGCATACAGTTGGCCAAGCACCTGCAGGCGTGGGCCGCGTTGCGCCGCCGGGGTCTCGCGCAGCTTGGCGACCAGCGCCGACGCCAGCTTGCCAAGGTTCGCCAGCTCCTCGCGGGCCGGCGCAACCGGCGTCAACCCCGTGCAGGCGATTCCAGGCCCGGGGTTTGCCGCAAAGCCGCCGCCGGCCAACAGCCGCAGCTTGTCTCGCAGCTCGGCAAAGCTGGCGGCGACAATCGCTGCGCGGTAGCCGTAGTGGCCGCGCCCGGTCGCCGCCGTGAAGGCGGCGTTGGCCAACTCGGCCGCTGTGCCGGGCCAGCCGCCCGGCAGGCCCCTGCCGTTTTCCGCGGCCACGTCGAGCCAAACGGCATACCGGCCAAGCAGCTCGCGGAAGCTGCCGGCGCTTTTCGCCGAAATAATGAACAGCTGCGGCTCTTCCCCGCCGCCGGCACGCTCGCGCGGCGCATCATGCCGCTGCCCAGCCGCCACGTATTCCTCAACGACCACGTGACAGTTCGTTCCGCTAAAGCCGAAGGCGCTTAATCCGGCCAACCGCGGCTTGGTGCTGGCCCACTCCGTCAGCTCGTCGTTGACATACACCGGCGAATCGCTGAAATTGATATGCGGATTTGGCTCTTCAAAATGCAGGCTCGGCGGAATTTGCTTGTGCCGCAGCGCCAATACGACCTTGATCAGCGCCATAATGCCCGAAGGCGCAAGCACGTGGCCGATATTCGGCTTCACCGCGCCCAACGCGCAAAACTGCTTGCGCGGCGTAAATTTGCGGAACGCCTGAGCAATGCCCTTGATTTCGATCGGATCGCCGATTGATGTGCCCGTGCCGTGACATTCAATGTACGACATGTCGCCGGGATCAATGCCGGCGCGCCGCCAGGCCGTCGTAATCACCTCGGTTTGCGCTTCGGCGTTTGGCGCCAAAATCCCGTTCGACGCCCCGTCGTTATTGATCGCGCTGCCCTTGATCACCGCCTGAATCCAATCGCCGTCGCGAACCGCAGCCGCAAGCGGCTTGAGCAGCACAACGCCAACGCCGTCGCCCCACAGCGTGCCGCTGGCATTTTTGTCAAAGGTGCGAATCATTGCGTTATCCGATGTCAAATAGTGATATTCCGGGTCTTTCATCCGGTCGAACGGCGAATAATCGATGCTGATGCCCCCGGCAAACGCATAATCGCAATCGCCGGCCAGCATCGACTGGCAGGCCAGATGCAACGCCACCAGGCCCGAAGAGCACGCCGTGTCAACCACCATCGCCGGACCGCGGAAATCGGTCATGTACGACAGCCGGCTGGCCAAAATACTCGCATACGACCCCGTCGTCGTCAGCATCGTTTCCTTGCCGATCAAATCGCGGTAAATCGAGCCGCCCGTCTCGTCCCGGCCGATAAACATCCCCGTCCGCGTCCCGGCCAGCCGCCGTCCGCCCAGCCCGGCCTGCTCCATCGCCTCCACGCACACCTCCAGCATAATCCGCTGGTACGGGTCCATCGTCAGCGCTTCTTCCTCCGAAATGCCAAAAAAAGTCGCGTCAAACTTATCAATTTCGCTCATATAAGCGCCAAAACGCAGCGCAGCGCGCAGTTCTTCGATCGTTTTGCCGGCAAAATCGGGATCGTTCGTCAAATCGAGAAAAGTTTGCAAATCGCGAATCCGCTCGGTCGGCAGCTTGCCGATAAAGCTTTTGCCCGCCGTCAAATTGTTCCAATATTCGCTGAGCGAAGCTGCGCCCGCAACGCGGCAAGCCATGCCGATGACGGCAATATCCGCGGCTCGTTCGCCGGGCTTCGCTTCCGCTGCGCCCAGCTCCTGCAGCATCGTCTTCGCTTGCTCTCTGGGCAGTTTGCCTTGCAGCACCTGCTCCAGAATCCATTCCTTCAGCATGTCCATCCCCCTTATCCGCCGAGTCTTTGGCCGGCTTCCTGCGTCGTAATCGCCCCTTGCTCCAACAGTTCCAAAATACGGTCCACATCATCCTCCGCGGTGGATGCAACTGCCAGCTGCGGCTGCGCCGCCACAGCCGGGCCTGCCCCTATATTCAGCTTCTCGGCAATCGCGCCGGATAAGCGCCGCACAGTAGCATACGTAAAAATATCGGCCAAATCGACCGTCCCCGGAAAATGCTGCTCCAGCTTGCGCGACAACTGCACAGCGAGAATCGAATCCCCACCCAACTCGTAAAAGCTTTCCTGCACATTAACGCTCGGCAAATCCAACACTTCACACCATAAGCGGGCGACCTCGCGTTCCAAATCGGCCAATGCCCCGTGATCCGGCTGTACAGCCGCGGCGTTGGTGGCATAAGGTGCAGCAGTTGCATAAGCCGCATGGGTTGTGCCAGTTGCATGGGCTGCATGGGTTGCACCCATTGAATGAGCTACATCCATTGTATGAGCAGTAGGGGCAGAATCGGCAACATAACTTGCATCAACAACAGGAGCGACATCCGCTGCGGCGTTCACACTCCAACCGGAGACCGCCGATACGGCAGCCAAAGGAGCGCCTCCATTTGCAGATTGGCTTGCGGTTGCCAATGTCCGTTCTTCCCAAGCGGAACCGCCGCCGTTTTGCGCATCGTGCCGTACAGCCGGCGCCCAGTCAGAGGTTTGATCCATCGCCAGACTGGCCGCGATTTCCACAACCGCGCCCAATTTATCGGCAATCACCTCGGTCAGCTTATCGATCGTGGCATACGTGAAAATATCGGCCAAATCGATAGCGCCCGGAAAATGCTGCTCCAAGCGACGTGACAATTGCACAGCCAAAATCGAATCCCCGCCCAGCTCATAAAAACTCGTCTGCGCATCAACGGCAGGCAAATCAAGCACCTCGCACCACAACGCGATCAGTTGCTCCTCAATGCCGCTGCGCGTCAAACCTACTCCGCCGGCAGCAGTCAGGCCGTCATAGGGGCTAATCTGTGCGGTATTGCCGTTTGCGCTTATTGGCCAACCAGACGCAGCCGCTTGTCGGCCGTCAAAGCTCGTCGCACCGTAGGAAGAGTCAGGCAAGCCCTGATCGCCTGCCGCGACTCCTGCCCCGGCACCAGTCCCCATCGCTCCGCCGACATTCATGTACGGCAAGCTCTGATCCGCCAAACCTCCAGCATCTTGCCGAGGCAAGCTCCAACTGCCTGGGGCTGCCGCCGTACTCGTCGCCGCGTTGGCCGGATGCCACGTCTGCTCGTTCGTATACGCCGCGGTGCTGGCCGCTGCATGCCACATCTGACCGCTCGCACCCGACACGGCGTTGCCCGCTGCATTCCATGCTTCCCCGCTCGCACCCGACACCGCATTGGCGGCCGCGCTCCGCACAGTCTCGCCCGCATGCGCCGCCCCGGCGGAGAATACCGCCGCTGCGCCCGGCATCGCCGACGCCTGCCGCTCCTCCAGCTTGGCGGCAATCGCCTTCGCCAGCTTATGCACGGTAGCATAGGTGAAAATATCGGCCAAATCGACCGTTTCCGGGAACTCCCGCTCCAGCTTGCGCGCCAGCTGCACGGCAAGAATCGAATCGCCGCCCAGCTCATAAAAGCTTTCGTACACATCAATTGTCTTCAACCCCAGCACCTCGCGCCACAGCGCTGCCACCGCAGCCTCCAGCTCCTCAGCTCCCGGAATTGCTGCGGCCTGAGCAACCCGACCAACGGCCGAGGCCGAAATAACCGGAGCAGGAACCGCCGGAGCTGCCGCGACGCGCGTTGCGCCAGACACCACCGCTTGCAGCGGCGCCGCGGCTTTGGCGCGCTCTTCCGCAACGCGCGCCTTGTGCGCTTTCGCCAGCAAAGCCGGCGACAGGCGGACGCCAAACTGCGGCTCCGGCTTGATGCGAGCCACATTCAGCTCGGTAATCGCCGCACGGCTAATATCACGGTTCCACAGCCGCTCCAGCTGCGCAAACGCATCGCCGTTTGCAATCGAAGCAAATACGCCTTGCTCATTATCGACCTTGTAATCGACCGCCATGCCCGTTTCCTTCCACGCCGGCCAGTTGACCGACAACGTTCGCTTGCCCAAGGCGCTGCGGTACACGGCAAACGCATCCATAAACGCATTGGCCGCCGTATAGTCGCATTGGCCAACATCGCCAAACAGCCCGGTAATCGAAGAATACAGCACCATAAAATCAAGCTCGTCGCCCGCCGTCAGCTCATGCAGCAGCCAGGTTCCCTCCGCCTTCGGCGCCAGCACCTGGCGGAACGCCGCTTCGGGGCGGTTGTGGATCATTTTATCGCCCGCCACACCCGCGCTGTGGACAATGCCGCGCAATGGCCCAACCCGCGTGCGCAGCTCATTCAGCAAGCCGGCAAGCTGAACCCGGTCGGCCGTATCGGCCGCAAACAGATGGACCGTTACCCCCAATTGCTCGATCTCGGCAATCCGGCGGATTTTGCGAATCAGCCGTTCATCTTCGCCTTTTTCCACAATCGCCGACCACAGGGCCCGTTCCGGCAGCGACGAACGGTTCACCAGCGCAATATGCCGCGCCGAACGGGAAGCAAGGAAAAACGCCGTTTCCAGCCCCAATCCGCCGGTTCCCCCCGTAATCACATACACGCCGGTATCGCGCACCTCCAGCGGCCGCTCAGCGTAAGCATCCAACTGCAACTCGTCAAATTGTTCGATATAGCGGCGGCCGCCGCGCAGCGCCGTATTCGCCGCCTTGGCCTGCACCGGAAACTGCCCCAGCAACTGCCCGGCCGTCACATACCCGTCGACATCGACGAACTTGCAGCGCAAATGGCCGTACTCCTGGCGCACCACCTTGGACAAGCCAAACAACATCGCGCCAAGCGGATTCAGTCGCTCCGCCCCGGTAATCCGGTGCACCTCGCGGGCGACGACCAGCAGTTCGATCGCGCCGCGGTAGCTGACCAGCTTTTTGCTCAAACGAAACAATGACAGCACGCCGTCCTGCTCGGCGGTCTGCACATCCTGCAGCGAAGCGAGCGTCCCCTCCGTCCGCATGTAGACGATATGGGTCAGCGTCGTATGGGCCAACTGAGCGAGCAGCCAGCCATAGCTCTCTTCGTCGCCGGCAATCTCGTAACGCCCCCCGTCGCCCAGCGCCCGGTTGGCCTTGCCGAGCACGACCTCGTACACCTGCGCTCCGCGGCTGTGCGCCTCGTGAATCACCCATTGCGACAGCGCCCCGGCTTCGCCGAAAACAAGCATCGACGCCTCGCGCCAATTGACGCTGTCCGCGGCTTCCTCCGGCGCTTCGCACCAGCCGAGGTTGTGGAACCAGCTTTTGCCGGTGTCGGCTGCACCGCTTTTGCGGGCAAAACTGGCCTGACCGCGTACTTTTTTCATCATAAAATTGATAATTTCGGCAAAAACGCGCCCCTGCTCATCGTACAGCGTCACGTCGTAAGAAATCGTTTCGCTTTGCGCGGCAAAGCTGCTTTTGGCGTGATAATGCGTGTAAAAGCGAGCCGGCGTCGCGCCGTAAATCCGAATCGCTTCATATTTCAGCGGCAGGTAAAAACCTGCGGCCAAAAAGCCCGAACCCGACGTCACCGCCACATCCAGCAGCGCCGGCTGCAACCCGTATAACGCCAAATCTGCGGCATACGCCTCGGGCATGCCAACGCGGCCCAGCCACTCGTTCGCTCCGCTGTAACGATCATCCCAGACGATATCCGACCAACGCGGCCCAAAATAAATCGGCCGTCCCGGATCGGATTCGCCCGCCGATTGCACGGCGTCCGGCCGGGCAGCCGGCTGCATGCGAGCTTTCAGCTCCTGCAAGTCAGGCAGCTGCGCCGGCAGTTCGTTCAGCGCCGATAGACGCCCTTCGGCGTGCACCGTCCATTCGTCGGCTGCGCCGCCGTTGCGGCTGGCAATCGTAAAGCTTGCGGCCTTGGCCGATTCGCGATGCACGATCAAATGCGCTTCCTTGCCCTGTCCGCGCTCCACAGTCAGCGGCGAGAAAAAAATCATCTGCCCGATCTCCACCCACAAGCCCGGAAACAGCCGCTCGCCGGCAAAACGCGCCATCTCCACATACGACGTGCCGGGCACGGTCGGCTGACCGTAAATGATATGGTCGTGCAGCTCCCAATGCGTGTCGACGCGAAATGTCGTGGCATACACGTCGAGCTGATAGCTCGCCGCCAGCTGGCGGTCGACCAGCGGATGCAGCTTGGGCGCGCCGCAGTCGGCCAAGCCGGAGGAACCGGACGCGCCCGGAGCGGGGAAACCGCCCATGACTGCTGGCGCAGGTTCCGCAGCAGCATGTGCGGCGGAATCGCCAGCAATAGCGGCATTCCAGGCGAAGGGATCGCCGGTGACAGTTTGGGCGGCGTTGGCAGCGGCCTGCGACGCGCTCGAAGCGAGGAAGCCGCCCATGACTGCTGGCGCGGGTTCCGCAACAGCATGTGCGGCAGAATCGCCAGCAATAGTGGCATTCCAGGCGATGGGATTGCCGGTGGCGGTTTGGGCGGCGACTGCAGCCTGCGTGGAGGAACCCCCGGAGGCGATTTGAGCAGCGGCGACTGCAGCCTGCGCGGAAGAGCCCCCGGAAGCCGTTGCAGCAACAACTGGCCGAAGCGGCGGGCTTCCGGCAGCGGCGGTGGCAGCCGCAACTGGCCAAAGCGGTGAACTTCCGGCGGTGGCAGTCGCAGCAGCAGTTGGCCGAGTTGGCAAACTTCCGGCGATGGCAGCGCCCGCTGCAAGCGAGCTGCCGGTGGTAGCCGATACCGTTGTTGGCGCTTCGGGCCAGCAGACGACGCGCTCGAACGGATACGTCGGCAGGCTGATGCGCCGCGGCCGTGGCGCCACGTCAAACAGCTGCGCCCAATCGATTTCCGCGCCGGACACATACAGCCGGCATAGCTCGTCGACGGCATCGTCGCTGCCGCGGCCCTCGGCCAGTTGGCGAACGAGCGCCGCCGCTTGCAAAGTGCGGGCGCGTTTGTCCGCTTCGCCGATTTCATACGGCGCGAGCTGCATTTTGTCAGCGTGGGCGATTTTGTGATGACCGTAATAGACTCCGGCAGGCAGTCCCGCAGACAAGTTCGCCGCCGGATCGCCATCTTGCGGCAGAGCGGCAGCCCAAGCCGTCAGCTTGCCGCGCAGCGCGGCGATATCGGCGGCAGCGATAGCCGCCCGGTGCTCGTAATGGCCGCGGCCCGTATTCGCCGTCAGCAGCAGATCGGCCAGCGCGATGTGCTCCCCGTGCGCTTCCAGCTGCGCCGCATAGCGGCCGACAAGCCGCGCCAGCCCGGCGGCCGTTTTGGCCGACAAAGCCAGCACCGGCGCCGGCAGCACCGCTGCGCCGCGCTCGCGCTCAGTCGCCGGTGCTTCCTCCAGCACGACGTGGCAGTTCGTGCCGCTGATGCCAAAGGCGCTGACGCCGCAGCGCAGCGGACCTTCACCGGACGGCCACGGCGCCAGCTCGCGGCTGACCCACACCGCCGAACGCGCCGGATCGATTGCCGGATTCAGCTTGCTGAAATGAACCGTCGGCGGAATCTGGCGATAGCGCAAGGCCAGCACCGATTTGATCAAGCCGATGATCCCGGAGGCACTGTCGAGGTGGCCGAGATTTGTTTTGACCGAGCTGATGGCACAAAACGCCGTTTGCTCCGTATAGCGGGCAAAAGCGCGGTTCAGCGCTTCGACCTCAATCGGGTCGCCCAGCTTCGTGCCCGTGCCATGCGCTTCGACATAACGAATCGTGGCCGGGTCGACTCCCGCGTCGGTCCACGCCTTGACCAGCAGTTCCTCTTGCGCTTTGACGCTGGGAGCCGTCAAACCGATCGACGTGCCGTCATGATTAACCGCACTGCCCTTGATCACCGCATATACCGCATCCCCGTCGGCCAACGCCCGAGCGAGCGGCTTGAGCACAATCGCCGCCGCGCCTTCGCCCCAGCTCGTGCCGTCGGCGCGTTCATCGAACGCCTTCGCCCGGTGGTCGGGCGCGTCGATTTCCAGATCGCCGTGTTTGGGCAGCGGCAGCGGAGATATTTTGACCCCGCCAGCAATCGCCGTTTCGCATTCGCCGCTGCGCAGCGCCCGGCAAGCCGCATGAACCGCCACAAGCGACGACGAGCAAGCCGTGTCGATCATCAAATTTGGCCCGCGCAAATCAAGCAAATAGCTCAGCCGCCCGCCGATAATCGGCGCGATATTGCCAACCTTGGCCACCGAAGCCAGCTCGGGAAACTCCCGCTCGATCCAGGCGCCGAACGTCCCCGGCCCGTTATAACCGACATATACGCCCGTAGCGGAGCCTTTAAGCTGCTGCCCACCGTAGCCGGCATCCTCAATCGCCCGCCACGCCGTCTCCAGAAACAACCGCTGGCTCGGGTCCATCAAATTCGCCTCCATCGGCGATATCCGAAAATAAGCCGGATCAAAACGGTCGATGTCCTCCAAATAACCGCCTTCGGCATAGGCCTCCGCTCCGTTCGAAGCCAGCAGAGCAGCGGCTTGCCGCATCCTGCCCGCAGGAAACGGGCGAATGCAATCACGACCCTCCGCCAGCAGCTCCCAGAACTGCTGCGGATCGCCCGCCTCCGGCACGCGCAGCGCCATGCCGATAATCGCAATCGGTTCGCCACCGTCACTGCCGCTGCCGGACGCACGCTCCTCCAGCAAGCTAAGCAGCTCCGCGGCTGTCTGTTTGTCAATATTTCCCTGGATGGCATGTTCAAAAACAACCTGGCTGATATCCGTCATCTTATCCCCTCGTTCCCCGAATTTGATCAAGCGCACGCTCTGTGGTCAACGCCCCGCTTCCAATAGCTTCCAACAGCTGTAAAAAATGTTCCGTGCTTTTGCCCGCCGGCCGCTCTGGGCGATTTTCGCGTTCCGCCGTCCTGTGGTCAACCGTTGCCGCCGCTACAGCGGCCGTTGCCTCCGGCTTCGCGCTGCGGCTGCGCACATAAGCAGCCAGCTCCGCAATCGTCGGATACACAAACAGGTCGGTCATCGAAACCAAATTCCCGTAACGCGCCTGCAACAGCTCATGCACGCGCATCAACATCAACGAATCACCGCCGATGGCAAAAAAATGATCCTCCACATGCAGCTCCTCGAACCCCAGCACATCGCGCCACACGCTGGAAATAAACCGCTCCTCGTCGGAATACGGCTCAGCCTCGCGGCCAGTCAGCGCCGCCGGCTGCAAGCGGGCCAACTGTGCGCAGCCAGCGGCCGCATTAGTGGCCGCAGAGCCGGCAACGCTGCCGGAAAGCACAGCGCCGGCGAATCCTGCGCCGGACGCAGCGGCGTTGACCGCTGCGAATACAGGCGATAGAGTTTGGCCCATGGTATGGCTGATGGATGGCGATGAGTTCAGGTTCGCGGGTTGGTCGGTTGACTGCATCGGCGAGTGGCTGGCACCCACGGTTTGGTCGGTTGGCTGCACCGGCAAGTGGCTGGCGACCGCGGATTGGCCGGTCGACTGTACCAGCGCTTGACTGGCGACCGCGGTTTGGTCGGTCGACTGTACCGACAAGTGGCTTGCGCCGGCGGATTGGTCGATCGATTGTATCAGCGATTGACTTGCGACCGCGGATTGGTCAGCCGACTGTACCAGCGCTTGACTGGCGACCGCGGTTTGGTCGGTCGACTGTACCGACAAGTGGCTTGCGCCGGCGGATTGGTCGATCAATTGCACGGGCGAGTGGCTAGCACCCGAGGATTGAACGGCCGGCTGCATCAGCGATTGACTTGCGTCTGCGGATTGGATAACCGACTGCGCCAGCGAGTGGCTAGCGACCGCGGATTGGTCGGTCAATTGCACGGGCGAGTGGCTAGCACCCACAGTTTGACCAGCAGACTGCACCAGCGCTTGGCTTGCCCCTGCGGCTTGGACGAAAGCCCCTGTCTCCATTCGACTGATGTCAGAGACGCTGCCAGCAGCACTGCGGCCAAGCCTTTCCTTCAACCGCTCATCTAATAACAGCGGCAGGTTCGCACCGGGCCGCCGGAAATACGCCGGGTTTAGCGCGGCGGCTACGAACAGCCCCGCGCCGTGATCCATAGCCAATCCGAGCAGATTTAACGCTTCCGCCGTTGTCAGCCCCAGGAACGGACCTTCCGCATCCTGCACGCCGTAATCGACCGCCATGCCCGTTTCGCGCCAGGTAGGCCATTGCACTGCTGTCGCCGGAACGCCCTCGCGGCGCAACCACGCCGCAAACCGTTCCAGAAAAGCGTTCGCTGCGGCATAATCGCCTTGCCCCGGCGTACCTAGCATACTGGTCGTTGATGAAAACAGCAGCATAAAATCAAGCCGATCATCCTTTGTCGCACGATGCACATTCAACGCCCCGCGCACCTTCGGATCAAAAACGCGGCGGAAATCGGCCGCGCTTTTGCGCAGCAGGAACCCATCCCCGGCCACACCCGCGCTGTGCACGACGCCATGAATCGCGCCGCAGCGCAACCGGACATCGGCGAGCGCAGCGGCAACCTGCTCCTCGTCGGCAACATCGGCTTCATAAAGCCGCACAGCCGCCCCGGCAGCGGCGATTTGCCGCAGCTTCAGCAGTCGCTGCCGCAGCTTGCCGTCGGCTGCAGTCCGGTCGGCCGCAGCAACGCCCGCAGCTCCCAACAGCTCGGTCCAACGCTCCTGCGGCGGGAACGGGCTGCGGTGCAGCAGGACAATTGTCGCCGGCGTTTGCCCGGCGATCCAGGCGGCGATTTCCAACCCGATGCCGCCCAAACCGCCGGTGATCACGTAGACGCCGTTGGAGCGCAGGCCAGCTGCTTTCGCAGGAACAAGGCCAGCCGCTGCCGGATGAACAGCAATACCCCCGGCTATCGAACCTGTTTTTCCCTGTTCTTGTGCTTCGTCCTCCACCGGAACGAGCCATTCGCTATATTTGCGCCCACGACGATACACCGTCATATAGTCAAGCGTCCGGGAGCCGCCCGTCAGATCGGCGAGATAGGCCTCCTCGCTGAGCGGGTCGCCGTCAATATCGAAGCAGCGGCAGCGCAGCTGCGGGTATTCGCTGCCGATCACGCGGCCCAGCGCTGCCAGCGCCGCTTGCTCCGGCCGGATCGGACCTTCGTCTCCCTCGATGGCGGCAGCGCCGCGCAGCAGCAATACGAAATCGATTTCAGACGGCGAGTTTACGCCAAAAACATCCGGGAGTATCGACACCGTCTCATACACCCCACTTTGCAGGCACGCTTCGATCGCGTGCGTGTCCGGCGTCTTTGCGGCAGCTTCATCCAGCGCTGCCGCAAAGACAATTTGCGTCGGCCGCAGCTCGGCCAGACGTTCCCGCAGGCGCTGCCGGCCTTCCTCCGAGCCGTCGGCTGCTACCGCGCCGACGCGCTCGCGCCAAGGCCGCAGCGCCGCCAGCAGCGGACCGGGCTCCGCCGACGGTCCGTGAATCACGAGCGCGCGGCCCAGCCCGCGCTCGCCGCTCCGGCGCGCTGCGGCACGCGCGCCGCCAACCGCCGGCGCGGCGGCCTGCCGCCAGACGCGCCGCAGCCCGCGGCCGGCGTCGCCCGCGCCGGCCCCATCCAAAGCTGCCGCAGCAGCAGCGGCAGCTTCCGCGGCGGCGGCTTCCACCTCGCCGCCCGGCACAGCGGCCGGCTCGACCCAGCAGCGCGCCGCCGCAAACGGGTACGTCGGCAGCGGCACGCGCCGCCGATGCTGCCCCGCGAACAGCGCCGCCCAAGGGATGTCGGCCCCGTTCGCGTACAGACGGGCGAGCTCGCGGGCCTGCCCGGCCGCGGCGTCACCCGGTTCGCGCCCGCGCTCCACCAGCCGCTGCGCCTCCTCGCGCATCCGCTGCAGCTCGTCCGGCGCGCGCTCCGCTTCCTCGCGCCCGGCACGGCGCGCTCCCGTCTGGCCGTAGGTCACGCCTTCGACGCGCCCCCCGGCGACGACATCGGCCGCGCTTCGCAGCCGCAACGCCAGCTCGCGGCGGCTGCCGCAGACGATCGCCAGCCGGTGCGAATAATGCCCCCGCCCGACGCTCGCCGTGAAGACCAGGTCGGCCAGATGCAGACCCGAAGTGCGGCTGACAAGCCGCTCGTAGGCAGCAGCCAGCCGGACGAGGCCTTCCGCGGTTTTGGCCGACAGCGGCAGCACGTATTCGCCCGGTTCATCGACGGCATCCGCGCCGCCGGTCCGGGCGTCAAGCTCCCCTGCTCCGGTCGGCTCGTTTTCTTTTAACGCCAATATTTGCTCCTGATCCGCTTCTTCCAGCTCGCCAGCCGCTCCCGCTCCCTCAACACTCGCAATACCCGGCCAATCGGCCTCCGACGCCTCCTCCAGCACGATATGGCAGTTCGTGCCGCTCAAGCCAAACGAGCTGACGCCACAGCGGCGCGGCCCGTCCCCCCGTTCCCACTCGCACAGCTCGTCGTTCACATACACCGGCGAATCGATAAACGAAATATTCGGATTCGGGCTTTGAAAATGCGCCAGCGGCGTAATCTGCCGATGCTGCAAGGACAATACCGCCTTGACGAGCCCAGCGATGCCGGCGGCGCTGTCGAGATGGCCCATGTTCGTTTTGACCGTGCTGAGCGCGCAAAACTGCTTTTTATCCGTATAAGCGCGAAAAGCCCGCTGCAAGCCGTCGATTTCCACCGGATCGCCCAGCTTCGTCCCCGTGCCGTGCACTTCGATATACCGCACCGTTTCCGGCGCGATACCGGCCCGCTGCCACGCCTTGCGCACGACCCGCTCCTGCGCTTCGTTGCTTGGCGCAGTCAGCCCGACGGTGCGGCCGTCCTGATTGACCGCCGTGCCTTTAATCACGGCACAAACCGGATCGCCGTCCCGGCGCGCCTGCCGCAACGGCTTGAGCAGCACGGCGGCGACGCCTTCGCCGATGCCCGTGCCGTCCGAGCCGGCGTCAAACGTCTTCGTGCGGCCGTCCGTCGAATCGATGCCGGCGTGCGAATCGGCCAAGAGCGGCAGCAGCGTCAAGCGCACCCCACCGGCAACGGCCAGTTGGCAATCGCCGGCGATCAGCCCCTGGCAGGCCAAATGCACAGCAACCAGCGACGAAGAACAGGTCGTGTCAACGATATAGCTCGGCCCGTGAAAATCAAGCAAATAGGCCAGCCGGCTGGCAATGACGGCATTCATCCCGCCGGTTAATGCCGTCCCGGCCGCCCCGGGCCGCTGGCGCCGCACATATTCGGCATAACGGTGCGAGCCCGTGCTGTTCAAGCCGACGTAAATACCCGTGTCGCTGCCCTTCAGCTCGCCGCCGCCGTAGCCCGCATGCTCCAGCGCCGTCCAGGCCGTCTGCAGCCACAGCCGCTGATGCGGGTCCATTTGCGCCGCCTCGCTTGGGGTCAACCCAAAAAAGCCGTAATCAAAGCCTGCAATATCCGGCAAATACGCACCCGGCTTCCAGACAAGCGGCTGGCCGGGCGCTGCCAGATGCGCCGCATCCTTGCGCCGCTCGGCCGGAAACTCGCCAATGGCGTCCTTGCCTCCGGCAGCCAGCTCCCACAGTTGGTCAAGATCGGCCGCCTGCGGCAGCCGCACCGCCATACCGATGATCGCGATGTCGCTGACCGCCGCTTCTTCGGGGGCTGCGGGAGGCTGCAACTGCGCCTTATCCAGGCCAAACAGTTTCTTTTTCATATCCGCCCTCCGAACAGCTCACGGCGCACCGCTTCACCGAACAGATCCTCGCAGCCCGTTTCCTCGACGATTTGCCTGAAACGCCGGACTTGCTCATCGTGCGAAGTCAGCTTGGTGTCCAATACGCTTTTGAGCATCGTTAATGCCGCCCAAGCCATCTCCCGGGTCGCCGGCTCGGCTGTCTGCTCGCGTTCAAACTGCAAGCGCTGAATTTGCTTGTAGGGCGCGATGACGCCACGCTGATACGCCTCATTGTCCCAGTTGTTGTTTTTCACGCATACGGCGATCGCCAGCGCGCGCGCGATCACCCGGCCGCAAACGCCAGCCGCCCGGTCCGCCGCCGTCTCGGCTTCATCCGGTGAAGCACTCCCGCCAGCAGCCTGCGCCGCAAGCGCTCCTTTGGCCCCACCAGCCGGCTGCAAACTTCCGCGCATTGCCCCATCGCGGGCTGTCTCAAGCAACGTGCCGTCGGCAGCCGCATGAATCATTACACCCGCTCCCACAATCGCTCCACTTGCCAACTCTGCACCTCCACCCGCAACACCAGCCTGCTCAGCTCCACTTGCCCTTGCCGTTCTGCCAGCCACACTCCCCGCTTGTTCTGCCCCGCCAACCGCCAAACCCGCCGCCGTTTCTCCCTGCCCCCCGGCCGTCAGCCGGGCAAGCAGCTCGCGAGCATCCGCTTCCACGTCCCAGGCATAGGCGGGAATGTTCGTTTGGTTGTGGCGCATCAAGTTTTTCAGCACTTTGCCCGGACCGGATTCCACGGCCAACCGCACGCCTTGGCGAACCAGGTATTGCATGCTTTCCGTCCAGCGAACCGGCAGCGTCATTTGCCGGGTCAGACTGTCGGCCAGCTCGGCTTTGCTTGTGTATGGCCGGGCGGTGATGTTGGCGATCACCGGAAAAGCCGGCTCGGCAAATCGCGTAGCATCGAGCAGCCCGCGCAGCTGCAGCGCCGCATCCGCCATCAGCGGACTGTGAAACGGCGCGCTGACGTTCAGCTTCGTCACGCTGCCGCCGATTGCCAGCAGCGCCTCGCTGACCGCCGCCACGCCTGCGGCATAGCCGGAAATAACCGTTTGTCCGGGCGCGTTATAGTTGGAGATCACCACCGCCCGCTCGGCAGGCAGCTTGGCGCACTCCGCTTGAATCAGAGCGGCGTCAAGCCCCGTGACGGCAGCCATCGCTCCGCGGCCCAGCCCGACAGCCTCCTGCATGCATTGTCCGCGAAACCGCACAAGCCGCACGGCATCGGCGAAACCGATGGCGCCCGCGCACGCCAAGGCGCTGAATTCGCCAAGGCTGTGGCCGGCAGCGATATCGGGCCGCAGCCCGTGCTGCTCCGCGAGCACGCGAAACGCCGCCACGCTGGCGGTCAAAATCGCCGGCTGCGCATTGGCCGTCTCCGTCAGCTCAGCCCGTTCGCCCTCCAAACATAGTCGGGCCAGATCCAATCCGAGCGCCTCGCTCGCTTCTGCAAACGTATCGCGCGCTATCGCGTAGCGCTCCAGCAAAAACCGGCCCATTCCGCTATATTGCGACCCTTGACCCGGAAATAAAAAAGCGATCATCGTATCCCCGTCTCCTCCTTCGTCATCGTCGTTTGGGCAAGCAGCCACTGGAGCGCGCCCACATATTGCCCGACCCAATCCCGCATCAGCGGCGTATGCAACCGGGCCCCTATCGCAAACGTCAACTGCAGCCCGTCCAAACCCGTCTCCACGTACAAAATCAACTCGTTGCCTTGCGGCTGCGGCCCGGCAGCACCGCCGGACGTGCGCCCGGCGATTAACGGCACAATCGAGTTGGAAACTCCGCGTTGGAGCTGATTCGCTCCAGCGCCCGGCCGCTTTTGCCCTGCTCCTGCCGCAGCTTGCGACTGCGCCACCTCGCGGGCATAGGCGAGGAAATCCGCTTCATCGCCCCGGAACGCATACCGATACCGGCAAACGTCCGGGACACCCTCATCGCCGCTTAGCAGCCAAACGCTGCTCGTCTCGGCAATATCGTAGAGCAGGTACAGCAGCGCAGCGGCCAACAGATCGCGCACCGCGACATCGCCAAGCTCAGCAGCCCTGTGCAGCCCGGCCGTATCGGCAGCCGACAAGCAGTACGGATACGTCCCCGCCTGCTGCGGCAGCGCCGTGAAATAAGCCGCCGGCAGCGGCACCCCCGCCGCTTCGTCCCCGGCCGAAGCTTCCCGCTCCTGCAAATAAGCCGCCAGCCGGGCAATCGTCGGATAAGCGAACAAATCGGCAACACTGACGCGCCCCGGATACGCCTCATCCAGCCAAAATTGCAGCTGCACCAGCTTGATCGAATCCCCGCCCAGATCGAAAAATACATCGTCGACGCCAATCGTTGCAGCGTGCGGCAGCAGCCGCTGCCAGAACCCGATCAGCATCGCTTCGATTTCATTGCCGGCCGGCTTGACGTCCCTTGCGCCGGCAGCGGCCGCATCCGGCTCCGGCAGCGCCTTGCGGTCCGCTTTGCCGCTCGGCGACAGCGGAATCCGCTCCAGCGGCACGATATACGCCGGCACCATATAAGCGGGCAGCGTTTGCCGCAAAAACTCGCGCAAACCGCCGCTTTCCGCTGCGGTACTAGCCGGCTCCAACACGACATAGCCGCATAAATACGTCTCGCCGTCCGCTCCTTTGCGCGCGTCGACCAGCGCTTCGCGCACATCGCCATGCCGGGCCAGCTGCGCTGCAATTTCGCCGAGTTCGATGCGCTGGCCGCGGATTTTGACCTGGTGGTCGATCCGCCCGATGTATTCGATGCTGCCGTCCGCCAGCCAGCGGGCCAAATCGCCGGTGCGGTACATTCGCTCGCCAACGCCAAACGGAGCGGCGGCAAACTTCTCCGCGGTCAGCTCCGGCCGGTTCCAATAACCGCGGGCCAAGCCGACGCCGCCGATCCACAGCTCGCCGGCGACGCCGATCGGCTGCAAGCGGCCCGCCGGGCCAACAATCAGCAGCCGGTGATTATCGATCGGCCGGCCGATCGTCATGCGCTCCATGCCCGGCACGCAGCGGACATGCGAGACATCGACCGTCGCTTCCGTCGGCCCGTACAAATTGACCAGTTGCACCTGTTCCCCGAACAGCCGGAAGAACAGCTCCGCCTGCTCCAGCGGCAACGCTTCGCCGCTCGTAAACACCGTGCGCAAACTGCGCAGCCGCTCCATCCGCCCGCCCTGCTCGGCATACTGCAAAAACAACCGGAACATCGACGGGACAAAATGCATCACAGTCACGCCGGCGCGTTCGATCGTTTCGGCCATCGTCTGCGGGTCTTTCTCCCCTTGCGGCGCCAGCAGGCGCAGCGTTTGCCCGGCCAGCGCCCACCAGAACAGCTCCCATACCGACACGTCGAACGTCACCGGCGTTTTCTGCAAGATGACGTCGCCGTCCGTCAGCGGGTACGCTTTTTGCATCCAGTGCAGCCGGTTGATGACCGAATGGTGCTCAATCATGACTCCTTTCGGATGGCCCGTCGTGCCGGACGTGTACAGAATATAGGCCAAATCGCCGGAACCGGATGCCGGCAACAGATTAGCGCCGTCCGCCGCATAGGAGGCGGCGTCTTCCAGCAGTAGCGTGGCGCCGGCATAGTCAACCTGCTCCAGCCATTTGCGCTGTGCCAGCAGCACAGCAGCTTGCGAATCGTCAAGCATGTAGCGAAGGCGGGCCGGCGGATGCGCCGGATCAAGCGGAACGTAGGCCCCCCCGGCCTTCAAAATGGCGTAGATGCCGACAATCAGCTCCAGCGAACGCTCGGCGACAATCGCCACCGGCGTCTCCCGGCCGACGCCCCGCTCGCGCAAACGCCGGGCCAACCGGTTCGCCCGCGCGTTCAGCTCGGCGTATGTCAGCGAATCTCGTTCGTCGCTGACGGCCACCTGCTGCGGCCGGCGTTCGGCCGCCTGCTCCAGCAGCCCGTGCAGCGTCAGCTCGCGCGGATAGTCGGCCGCCGTGTCATTGAACACTTCGATGACTTGCCGGCGCTCTTCGCCGGCAAGCAGCTCCAGCTTGCCAAGCGGTGCATCCGGCTCTTCCGCAATCTGCGCCAGCAGGTGCAGCAGATGGCCGGACATCCGTTCGACGGTGGCTTGCTTGAACAAAGCCATGGCGTATTCCCACTCCAACTCGATCCCACCGCCGACTTCGCGGGCAACCAGCGTCAGGTCGAACTTCGCCACGCCGATATCGGGCGAGCCGCCCCGCAGCGTCAGCGCCGGACTCGTCCATTCGCTGCGCTCGCCGTTTTGCAAAATCAACATCGTGTCAAACAGCGGATGGCGGCTGCGGTCGCGCGTCAGCTCCAACTGCTCGACCAATTCCTCGAACGGAAACCCCTGATGTTCGTAAGCCAGCAGCGCCTGCTCCTTGACTTCGGCCAGCAGCTCGCGGAACGTTTTGCCGCCCTCCGGCGCGCCACGCAACACGAGCGTGTTGATGAACACGCCGGCGATGCCGTGCGTATCGGCATGGTCGCGGCCGGCGACCGGCGTGCCGACAGCGATATCGCTTTGCCCGCTGTATATGGCAAGCAGCGTCTGGTAAGCGGCCATCAGCACCATAAACAGCGTGGCTCCGCCGCTTTCCGCCAGCTTGTAGAGGCTGGCCGCAAGCGCCGGGCTGACTGTCGCTGCGATCCGCGCCCCGCGATAGCTCTGCACGGCCGGACGCGGGTAATCGGTTGGCAGATTCAGCGACTCAGGCCCGCCGTCGGCAAACACGCCGCGCCAGTACGCGCCCATCCGCCGATGCGCCTCGCTTTGCAGCTGCCGCTGCTGCCACGCCGCATAGTCCTTGTATTGCACGCCGAGCTCCGGGAGCGGCGCACCATCACCATCGTACAGCCGCGCCAGTTCGTCGAGCAGCAGCGCAATCGTTACGCCATCGGCAATGCTATGATGGATGTCGAGCAGCAGCCGCCAGCGGTGGGTCGCCGGTCGGGCCGCAGCGGCTCCGTCTCTCGCTTCCCTTTCGGTTACGGTTGAGGTTCCGATCGAGATCGGGGCCGCCGCAGTTCCAATTTCGCTTGCTGTTCCCATCTCGATTCCATCTGCGGCTCTGACTCCAACTCCGGTTGAAGCTCCTGCTCCCGCTGCTCCCGCTCCGGCTGCAACTTTGGCCTCTGCTCCGCTTTCCGCATCCGCGCCAAAGCCCGCCTCTTCATCGGCCACACGCAGCAACTGCGCGCGGAACAACGGCGCCGTATGCAGATCAAACGGGCGCACAAAGCTCCTGAACCGGTCCGCCACCTCCGCCTCCCGCGCTTCGGCCAGTTCCAATTGAAAGCCGACCGATTCATGGACGCGCTGCACGGGAACGCCGTCCCGCAGCTCAAAGGAGGTGCGCAAGCTTTCGTGCCGCGCAATCAAGCACAGCAGCGCTGCTTCCAGCCGTGCGGCGTCGACCTCTCCCGCAAGCTCCAATAGATGGGGAATATTGTAGGTGACTTGCTCGGGTTCAAGCCGCTGCAGCACGTACATTCGTTTTTGCGCCGACGAAACCTCGTATACCTCCTGCGGAGCCAGCGGCTCGATCGGCGCGAAACTCCCGGCCTGTCCCCCCGCCGCTTCCGCATATTCGCTTACCGCGCGAATCGTCGGCCGCTCGAACAGCCGGCGCAGCGGCACGTCGACGCCAAGCTCCTTGCTGATCCGCGATACGGCGAGCATCGCTTTGAGGGAATGTCCGCCAGCGGCAAAAAAACTATCGTCGATGCCGATTCGCTCCACGCCCAGCACCGCCTGCCAAATCGCCGCCAGCCGCGCCTCCAGCACGCTGCGGGGAGCGGCATACGCCGTTCCCGTCTCCAGCGGTTCGCCTGTGCGCAACAGCGCCCGGCGGTCGGCTTTGCCGTTCGGCGTCAGCGGAATGTCGGCGACGCGCATAAACGACGCCGGCACCATGTAATCCGGCACATTGGCCAGCAAATGCTCGCGCAGCCCGGCAGCCGTCAGCTCGCCGGAAGCGACGATATACGCGCAGATGGATTTGTCCCCCGCCTCGTCGGTCCGATCCAGCACCACACATTTGGCGACGGCTTCGTGCCGCAGCAGCTGCGCTTCGATTTCGCCGAGTTCGATGCGGAAGCCGCGAATTTTCACCTGATGATCGATGCGGCCCAAATATTCGAGTTGCCCGCTCGGCAGCCAGCGCGCCAGATCGCCCGTGCGGTACAATCGCCCGCCCGGCGCATAAGAGGCGGCGATGAATTTCTCCGCCGTCAGCTCCGGCCGCTGCCAGTAGCCGCGCGCCAATCCGCTCCCGGCGATGCACAGCTCGCCGGCCGCGCCGATCGGCTGCAGCATGCCGGATGCATGCACGACGTACAGCTGCGTATTGTCGATGGGCCGGCCGATCGGCACAAGCAGCGACAACTCATGCCGGAACACATCATAATAGGTGACGTCGACGGTCGCTTCGGTCGGTCCGTACAAATTGACCAGATCGACCCCCAACGGAACGTGCAGCCGCTCGCGGCACAGCTCGGCTTGCCGGGCCTGCAGCGCTTCGCCGCTGGTAAACACCCGGGATAACGAACTCAGTTCGGACAACCGTTCCACCTCGGCAACCTGCTGGAGAAACGGCGTCAGCATCGACGGGACAAAATGCAGCACCGAAACGCGCTGCTCGGCAATTGTCCGCACAAGGCAAGCCGGGTCTTTTTCTCCGCCTGGCTCCAGCAAACATACCGATGCGCCGGCCGCGCTCCACCAGAACAATTCCCAGACGGAGACGTCAAACGTAATCGGCGTTTTTTGCAAAATCACGTCAGCAGCGCTGAGCGGATACGCCTTCTGCATCCATTCCAGCCGGTTGACCACCGAGGTGTGCTCCACCATTACGCCCTTCGGCTGTCCGGTCGAACCGGATGTGTAGATGATATACGCCAGATTGCGCGAAGTTCCGCCAGTCGGCAAATCCCCGCCGTCCTGCGCATAGTGGGCCGGATCGTCGAGCCGCAGCCAGACCGCGGCTTCCGGCGCAGACGAACCGTCCACAGCGGCGCGTCCAGCTTTGCCCTTGTCGGCTTGCGCTTCATCTGGCCCGACAGCCGCCGTCGCCGCTCCCGCCGGCTTGTCTCCTGCACCGCCCGGAGGCAGGCCGGACAGCTGCAAGCCGTCGCTCGCCTCCGATTGTTGTCCGGCTGCGCCTGCGGCGCGCAGCTTGTGCTCCAACGCCGCGTTTTGCACCAGCACGATCCCGGCGGCGCTGTCCGCCAGCAAGTAGCGGATGCGCTCCTGCGGATAATGCGGGTCCACCGGCACGTAAGCGCCGCCGGCCTTCAACACCGCATACACCGCCACGAGCATCTCCCACGAGCGCTCGGCGATCACGGCGACCGGCCGGTCCGGCCCGACGCCGGCGGCGCGCAGCGTGCGCGCCAGCCGGTTGGCCGCTTCGTTCAGCTCGCGGTAGGTGCGCCGCTCGCGGCCGAAGCGCACGGCGATCCGCTCCGGCGCGCGGCGCGCCTGCTCCTCCAGCCACTCGTGCACGAACCGCTCGCAGCCGTAAGGGGCCGCCGTATCGTTAAACGTCTCCAGCAGCGTCGTCCGTTCCGCAAGCGGCAGCAGTTCCAGCTCGCCGAGGCGTGCCTGCGGCTGCTGCACGACCGCCTGCATCAGCGCGAGCCAATGGCCGGCCAGCCGCTCGACGCTTTCCGCCCGAAACAAAGACGTGCTGTATTCCAGCTCGCAAGCCAGCGCCCCATCCTCCTGCTCCTTGACGAACATCGTCAAATCGAGCCGGGACGAGGCCGTCGGCAGCAGCAACTCCTGCAGCGTCAGTCCGGCCGGAACATACGGCTGTGCGTCCATATTTTGCAAGGTCAGCATCGTGTCGAACAATGGATTGCGGCTGCGGTCGCGCGGCAAATCCAGCCGCTCGACCAATTCCTCAAACGGATAATCCTCATGGGCAAAAGCGTCGAGCGCCAACTGCTTGACCTCGGCGAGATAGTCGTGGAACGTTTTGCCGTGCTCGGGCGCACAGCGCAGCGCCAGCGTGTGCACGAACATGCCGACCAGCGGATGCGTGTCCGCATGGCTTCGACCAGCCGTCGGCGACCCGATGACAAGCTCGCTTTGTCCGCTGTAGCGGGCCAAAAGCACGCTGTAGAGCGCCAGCAGCACCATATACAGCGTCGCCCCGCTTTCCCCGGCCAGCCGGCGCAAACCGGCCGCAAGCGCCGGTTCCACGCGGAATGGATGCGCGCTTCCGGCAAATTGCTGCACCGGGGGCCGCGGAAAATCGGTCGCGATATGGAGCGGCAACGTCTCGCCGGCAAACCTATCAAGCCAATACGCCATGTGCCCACGGTTTCGCTCGCTATCCAGCCGCTCCTGCTGCCAGGCGGCATAATCTTTGTATTGCACGGCCAGTGTCGGCAGCGCTTGTCCGTCATACAGCCGCAGCAGCTCATCGAGCAGGATCGTCACCGATATGCCGTCAGCGACAATGTGATGCCAATCGAGCAGCAGCTCGTGGCGGTCGTCCGCGGTTTGCAGCAGTTCGGCGCGCATCAGCGGCGCTTGCGCCAGATCAAACGGCCGGACGAATGCCGCTGCCCGGGCGTCAGCTTCCGCTTCGTCGACGCGGGCGGCATAAGGCGCGAAATCAACCTTGTCGTGGACGATTTGCACCGGCTTCCCGTCGCGCAGCTCAAACGAGGTGCGCAAGCTTTCATGCCGGACAATCAGCGCTGTCAGCGCAGCCGTCAGCCGGCCGGCGTCCAACGCGCCGTGCAAGCAGATACGCTGCGGCAAGTTGTAGCTTGTCTGCGTCGGTTCCAGCTGCTGCATAATGTACATCCGCTTTTGGGCCGACGACAGCTCGTAGTGCGGGCGCGGGGGCGCAAGCTCGATTGGTGCAAGCTCCGCTGCGTCCGCTTCCGCTTGGCCGTCCCCGGACACCAGCAAGCTGTGGACAGCGCCGGCAACCGCACGCGCCGTCTGGCGCGCGAACAGCTCGGCAAGCGGCAGCCGGACGCCCCACTCCTGGCCGACCCGCGCCACAAACAACGCCGCCAGCAGCGAATTGCCGCCCGATTCGAAGAACGAATCGTCAAGTCCAAGCTGCGGACGCTTCAAATATCGCCGCCAAAGCGCCAATACGTGCTCGGCTGTCACTGCGGCCGCATTCGTCGCTTCGCTCCCACCAACAGCGCCGTCATACCCGCTTTGCGTATCTCCAGCCGCTCCATGCCGCCCGGTTGCCGCTGCCGTCGTCCGCTCCAACGGCGCAGACACCGCTTTCAAGCCCACAGGTGTCCCCTGATCGCCAAGCGGCAACGTCAGCAGTTGCTCCGCATTTGCATATACCAGCGGCAGCAAATAGCTGCGGCGCAACAAATTCGCTTCATTCGCCAGCGGAAAGGCAAAATCGTACGCGGCGCTTTGACCGTCCTCCGCAAGCTGGATGCGTTCTTTACGGTCGTCCGTCTCCGCTTCGCGCTTGGCAGACGACGGGGACGCTGCAGACGATGGGTCTACCGCTTCGCCGCTGCTGTCGACCCATAACGCGATGCTGACATACGGGCTTTCCGCCGGAATGTGCTCAGCTTCCAGCGAACACACCAGCTCCCCTATGCGTCCGCCCGCCTCCAGCGTCCACCCTGTTGCCGCGAGAAATTCGCGGAACGGCGCGTTTTTGCCGGTATCGGTGAACGTGGCGATCAGCCGTCTTGCGCCCAGCGTCTCGCCAATTTTTTTCAACGCCGTCAGCACCGCTTCCTCCAGCTTGCGCCCAAGAATACGGCAGCTGAGCAAAAACGAATCCAACCGCAGCGTCTCCTCGTCCAGACGTCCTGCAACCAGGCCGGACAAACCGTAGTGGCCGAATTTATCGGACGCGGCAATCGTCCAGATGCGGTACGCCGGATCGGCCAGCAGCGCGGTCAGCTCGTCCTCCGTGCGCCGCAACGGCGACAAAACGAACTGGTTCGTGCGTTGCGTCAGCTGCGCAGCGCGCGGCAGCTCGGACGGATGCAACAGCTTCATCTCCAGCCGCAGCTTAAGCTGCTCCAGATATTGCTGGAAAGGCTGGGAGCGCGCTTCCTCCTTGCGCAATTGTTCCGCCGCATACAACGCGGTCCGCTGCCGGTCTTCCGACGTGACCACCCATTTGTCAAACGCCCACACACGGCGCAAAAACGGCATGAAATCCATTTCTTGAAGCGGAAGCCGCAGCGTCAGCGCTTGCGGACAATGGCTCATCACTTCCAGACATTCGGCCAGATTGTCGTCGATAAAAATCACAGAATCCAGCCCCAACTTAAGCTCTGCGGCGATTGCGGCAATGTTGGCCGATTTGGGCTGCCAGTTGATGCGCCAGGCGACAATATGCTCACGCCTCAGCACCATATCCTCGTGATGGTCAAACACGTCCCATACCGCTTGCTCGTGATTTTTACTGCACAAAGCCAGCAAAAATCCTTCCTCCACCTTGTCCAGCAAAAACTGCTGCAACGCGCGATGGCTTGGCGTAATCGCTACGCCGGCATAACCTTCTTCACTACTGACCCCCTTCCATAAGGTATGATCGCAATCGGCAATGATCAGCTTAAACGGCGGCGAGCGGTAAGCGGTTATCCGCCGGGCCAGCGTTGCGCCGAGCACGGCATAATATTCGTCGGTATACGGGATATGCCCGATCTGATCACCGATTTCGTTATAGGGCGAGCGAATAGGGTACAATTCGCCAAGCTCGGCCAAATCGATCACCTGCACGTGCGCAACAGACTGCAAATCCTTGGCCAACTTGTCGTGCAACAGCCGAATTTGCTTGGCGGCCAGCGGCGGAAGGCGCGTCGGCTCAGTGAGCGGCAGCAGCCCGATCAGAAGCGGGCTTGTGCGCAGAGCCTGCTTGATGGCCTGCACCAGTTCGACATAATATTGCAACACCGCCAGCGCCTGCTCCTCCTCCGGGGCCTCGGCTCCGGCACGCAACGCGTCCTCCCAACGGAGCAGCAACACGTGAATGCCGTCCGAATGAGCCGCAAACGTTCCCGACGCGTCCACAAACTGCTGAAATACCTGATTGTACGGTGCAAAAACAAGCGTTGTCTCCCAACCAAACTGCCCGCACCACCATGTCAGATGGTCGGCCAGCGGCTCGGCAGTAAACGTAGCGGCTATAGCAATCGTCATCTTCTCTGTCATGTACAGCGCAAAACTCCTTTCTTCGGCACATTTCTCCTAATCTTAAGCTAAAATATACCAGCAATTGGCTATATTGTTCGACATACTCACAAAATTCCCTTTTTCTCCACGAAAATTTTCGGAATTTAAAAACCACTTGACAAAACCCGATTTTACTTGACAACAATTTTTACACGCGTCCCGTCCGGGTAGACTTCCAACTGGTTGGCAATCCACGAACCCGCTCCACGGTTGTCGGCCGGCTTGATGTAGGCAATATCCGCCCCCGCTCCGCCTTCGGCGCACATGGCCATCGGCCATTCGTCCCGATCGTAGCCGCTTTTTACCGGAACGCCTTTCAGCGACGCCTTGCGGTGTTCGTCGGCGCTGTCGCGATCAATCGTGCAAACCGGCGATTCCCCATGGGCGATCGCGGCCTGAATATGGCCCGCCGTCTCTGGATAGCGGTCAGCCGGAAACATCAGCGTAACCGCAGCATCATCCGGCCGGTTCGCCGGCAAATCGCCGCGCAGCCAATAAACGGCGACGCAGCCGAGCAGCACGATGACAAGCGTAAGCAGCCTGGTCAGCGTTTTTTTGTTCATGTAAGTCGTCTCCTGTTCGTTTTGAAATGTGCGGTGAAAACGCAGACCACTTGTCCTGCGCCGCTGCTTCCATTGTACACGACAACCGGCCGGTGGTGTCGATAGGACGGAACGCCCTGCTTGGCGCCACGATGCTGTGAAGCGCATTTGACGCCAACCGACAAGGCGCCGCCTAATCAAAAAGGGGCTGTCCGAAAAGTCAATTTGTGATTTTTTGAGCCCCACTTGAAGTAGCAAAATGCCCATAAAAAATGACCCCTCTCTCCACTTAACTGTGGATTTTGGGGTCATTTTTGGGTTGTTCCTTATAGTGCGATCCCTTTTCGGACAGCCCCTTTGGTCGCCCCCTCACGAACTCAACAACGCCAAAATAATCACGTCCATAAACACGCGGCTGACCTCGTGCAGCAAATACTGCCTGAGCACGCCTTCCTGGCGGAATCCACACTTTTCCAGCAGCCGCAGCGAGGCTTTGTTCTCCGGCAGCACCTCCGCCTGAACGCGGTGCACGTGCAGCTTCTCGCGGCCAAAGATCAGCACCGCTTGCAGCGCCTCCGACATGATCCCCTTGCTCCAGTGGCTGCGGGCCAGCTCGAACCCGACCGTCACCGGGAACAGCGGTTCGTCGGCAAATGTTCCGCGCACCGGCATGTACATGATCGAGCCGATCAGACGATCTTCGGCGGTCAGCGTGATGCCCCACGGGCACAGCCGCATTTCGGTGAATTGCCGGTTCCACGCCGCGATCAGCTCGTCGGCTTGTTCCAGCGAGACGGGACCGTTCCAGTCCAAAAATCGGGTCAACTGCTCGTCCGAATAAAATTCAAATAACGCTTCCGCATCGGCAGGCCGCATCTGGCGCAGCGTGAGCCGCTCCGTTCGCAGCACGGGAAATTGGGCAAATACCTCATTCACACTCATCGCATCCGCACCCCCGAACCATGCTTGGTTGCATGTTGCTTGACTACCTCTATCATACCGCAAAAATATGAAAAGAAAATGAAGACGCGCAAAAAATACGCCCGCTCTCTCCCGCTGGAACCATACGGTACTAGGGGAAAATAGTACTTATGCATTTGCCGCCAAAGCGTAGAATGGAGGTACATGAATCTGCAGAGTGAGGCGGGGATGGAAGATGGAGCGCTTCAAGGAACGCCTGCTTGCCGTGGAGCACGGTCAGCGGCTGCTGGCCGCCGAGTACCGGCGTTTGCTGGACGATTACGCGGCACAAGACGGGCTGCTGGAGAACGAACGGCTGCGCAGCCAAGTTGAGGAGTGGCGGCAGCGCGCCGTAGCACTGGACGAACGCAGCCGCCGGCTGGAGCAGGAAAACGTCCGCTTGCGGACGGCATTGGCCGATCAACTGGTCGAGGAGCGGCTGAGCTTGCTCAAGACGTCAAAGCGCAAGCTTGACGCTTATTTTGGACAGCATACGGAATTGCAGATGAACCGGCTGGTCTATCTGGAGCAAAACACCCGCAGGCGTCTGGATACGCTGCTGGAGCGCGTTGACGGCAGTTTGGCCGAGGAGCGCGAGGAGTTGGGGCGGCGGATACAGAAGATGGCGGATGAGGTGAGCGAATCGACGACGCGGCAGCGCGCGCGGCTGGAGCAGGAGCGGCAGGCGCTGCAGGCCGATGCGGCGGCAGCATACGGCGATCTGGCTTCGGACGGAATCAGCGACGAAGCGGTACGCCTGACGCTGGAGCACAACCGGCTGGAGATGAAGCTTGGTCTGGGCTGGCTGAACAAGCTGGGTATACTGCTGATTGTGTTGGGCGTAGGCGCTGCGTTCAAGTATTCGTATTCCGCGTGGTTTACCGGACCGCTGAAAAGTGCGGCGTTTTTCCTGCTGGGCCTGCTGCTGCTGGCCGGCGGCGAGTGGCTGTTCCGCAAGGGCAAGCGGACGTTTGCGCTCGGGTTGATCGGCGGGGGCATTTCGGTGCTGTACGGCTCGGTCTTTTACAGCTATTTCTTGCTGCATGTATTTTCGCTGTATGTCGGCTTGTCGCTTGCCGTGGCGTTGTCTGTGCTGGCTGTGGCGCTTTCGCTTCGACACCGGTCGAGAACGGTTTGCGCGCTGGGGCTTGTGGGGGGCTATCTGCCGCTATTTTCCTATATGTGGGTCCATTCGCTAAGCGGCGGCGCGGTGTATGCGGCGATGAGCTATTTGCTGCTGCTGAATCTCGGTGTGCTGATTGTATCGCTGGGCCAACGTTGGCCGGTTGTGACGTATATCAGCTTTGTCCTGCATATGCCTTCGATGATCATGCTGACTCAACTGTCGGACAGCCATTGGATCAATCTGTTTGAAATCAGCGTCACATTCGTTTTATATCTGGGAATCACGTTCGCTTATCCGCTTTATGGCCGCAGCCGGTTGACGGTCTGGGACGTGCTGCTGCTGGCGTTCAATACGTGCATCAACTGTGCGCTGTTGTACGATTGGCTGCAGACGGCTGGTTTTGGCGCCGGGCGTGGAGCGCTGGCAGCGGCTTTTGCTTTGCTGTACGGGGGACTGGGCTTGTGGGTTCAGCGGCGGATGCCGCAGGAAAAAGCGCTTAAGCTGTTGTTGTATGCCACGGCTTTAACGTTTACCGTGCTGGTGGTGCCGTTTCAATTTTCCATTCGCTGGCTGTCGCTCGGCTGGCTGGTCGAAGGCACTGCGCTGACCGTGCTCGGGCACCGCTATGGCGTCAAGCTGCTGGAGCGGGCCGGCTGGGGCGTTTTCCTGCTTTGTCTGGCCGTATTTTACAATGGCGATTTCGCTTTCCTGCTGCTGTTGGATCGGAATACCGCGTTGTTCCATTGGAAATTCAGTTTCGTCACCGGCTGCATGTTGTTGATCACGCTGATGTACGCTTATCGGCAAAAGCAGGGACTGCTGGCAGCCTACTTGCAGCCTGTGGAGATCAGGTTGTTCGCCTGCTTTAAATATGCCGCGCTGCTCGACTGCTGGCTCTACGCGTTGTATGAAACGCATCATCTGTATGCGGCGTGGGCACCTCGCATGAATCCGCATTTTACGTTCTACGAGCAGCTGATCGCCGCTTTGGTCACGCTGCTGTGCGCCTATGGGCTGGAAAAAGCCGCACTGCTGCGCGACCGTGTCGTGGACGGCTTTGCGCTGGCGCTGAATGCCGCCGGTTGTTTCGGCTGCTTGTACATGACGGCGGCTTCGCCGGTTTTGCAGACCCGGTACGCCGACAACGGCGCGATGGAATACACGGCGTTGGCGCTGCTGGCCGGGTTCAACGTGCTGGCTTTCCTGCGCGGGCGCGGGTTGGTCCAATCGTTGCTGAGCCGCTGGCCGCTTAAGCGGGAGCTGTATCCGGTGGCGCAGGCGGTGTATGTGCTTGGCATGCTTACGGTGTCGCTCCACGTGCAGCTCCGTCTGGGCGGGGTCAGCCTGCTGCTTAGCTTGCTGTATTTGGCGCTTGCTTTGGCTTACATCGCTTACGGCTTCCGCCGCCGCTACATTTACATCCGCCGGCTTGGCCTGGGCCTGACGCTGCTGGCGCTTGGCAAGCTGCTGCTGTTTGATCTGCGGTTTCTGTCGTCAGGCAGCCGGATCGCCGCTTATTTTGTGTTCGGGGCAGCGCTTTTGGGCATTTCCTTTTTGTATCAAAAGGCAGCGTCCCGTCAGGGGCAACATGACGACTAACACGCATGAGGATGATCGCTGAACCGGCTGGTTCAGCCTCGCGATCAGCAGGAAATGGCGGCTGATCTTTGGCAGCGCCGCCATGCGTCGCAGCTTCCATACAGCGACAAGCAAAAAAACAGCGGCTGCTCTTCCATGACGGAGGAGCAGCCGCTGTTTGCCTTCGTTACGCTTTCGGATCAAGGCCGTCGTTGGGCTTGGTCGAGTTGACCTGCAGCAGATGGGCGGCCGGAATGTTATAGAAATGCGTGAAACGGTAAATGTTTGTGTCGCGGTAATAGCTGTTGGCGTAAGCATTAGCTTCGGCGGCCGGCTGATTCAGCTCCAGCACGCGGTAGCCTTCGTCGTTCGGCTGGTTGGGCTCCTTGACCGTCTCGATCAGCGGCTGGAGCACGGACAGCGGTTTGCTGCCCCAAATGCTCAGCGACGTGACGATCGCTTCCTTCGGATTGGCCGCCGACGGCTCTACCAGCAGCGACAGCTGGTAGTCGGGGTAGCTGAGCAGCAGCTTCACGCCTGCTGCCTCCGCCGCCGGAGCCGCCGCTGCGGCAGCGCCGGCGGCCGAAGCAACAACGCCCGCACCCGCGGTCGCGTTGTTGCTGGCGTCCACGGCCGCTGCCGCGTCGGCCGTAGCAGCCGCGGCGACGGCACCCTCGTCGCCGGCCAGCAGGACGGTGGGGTCGACCACCGTCACCTCGCCCGGCTTGCCGAGCAGGTCTTCGACCTTCTTGCTCGGCAAGCCGAGGAAACCCTCCAGCGCCACATGACCGCTGGAGAAAAACGATTTGAGCACCAGCGTGCCCTCGGTGTCAAATAGCGAACCCAAGCCGTCGTAAGCTCCGGCCTTGAACGAGCCTTGATACAGCAGCTTGCCGCTGGCATCATAGGCTTCGCCGGCTCCGTTGTACAGCCCGTTCTGGTAGGTGCCCTTGTACTGCGGAATCGCCGCGTCGGTGAACGACTCGCCTTCCCCATTGTACTTGCCGACCAGAAACTGCCCCTTGTATTTGACGAAGCCGTTCGGGTAATACTCCGTGCCGTCGCCGGAGTACAGGCCGTTTTTGAACCCGCCCTCGTAAATCAACTGGCCGTTGTCGTCAAACAGCTTGCCGGCGCCGTTGTATTCCCCGGCGGCAAATTCGCCGTCGTACACGACCTTGCCGCCGCTGGCGAACACCTTGCCCGCGCCGTTGTACAAACCGGCGTTAAAGCCGCCCTCGTAAGCGATTTCGCCTTTGTCGTCGAACAGCTTGCCGGCTCCGCCGTATTGGCCGTTTTGGAACTCGCCGATATATTTGACCTTTTGATTGGAGTCATACAGCGTAGCCGCGCCGTTATACGTATTGCCGGCAAAAGCGCCCTTGTACACCAGCTTGCCGCTATCGTCGTACAGCGTGCCGTCGCCGTTCTTTTCGTTTTTGTCAAAACCGCCCTCGTACACGACCACGCTGCTGTCGTTATACAGCTTGCCGTTGCCGGCGTATTGGCCGTCCTTGATGTCGCCGACGTACAGCACCTTCTTTTTGTCGGTTTCGGACACGACCTTCGCGGTCCCCGAGTACTGGGCGAGCTTGGTCGAATTTTCCTGCAGCACCGTCGCCCGGCCGAACCATTTGTCGACAAACGCCGGAGGATTGATGAACAGGAAGTAAATCAGCGCGATCAGCAGCAGCACCGCAACCAGAATCGCCCGTTTGGAGATGTAGTAGTTGCCGACCAGCACATAGTTTTTTAGCGACGTATCCTTCGTCTTCAGCATCGTTTTGAGCAGTTGCTGAAACTTGGCGATGAGGATTTTCGACAGCTTCGGTATGATCGCGATCGCCTTTTTCAGTGGTTCGAACAGAGGAGCGATGACCGGCTTTAATATTTTTTCCATAGTTTTGACGGGTTGGATACTCAAGCCTCTTTCAATCCTCCTCTTAAACTGCTGTTCTCCACGGTATATACATCGGTTTTAGGCTATGGAACCTGAATAGTCATTTGGCCGGGCTGTTGAATCGAAATCACGCCGCCCCAGTTGCACATGCACTTGGACGAGTTGTTGAGCGCCGGCATGTTGGCGACGAGCACCGTCGGCGAACCGGGCACCCAAGGTGCGGTCGTGACCGGAATGCAAGGCATCGGCGTCAAAACACCAAGCGCGGCAGCCGTCGCAGCGGCGACCATCGGATTGGAGGGCGAATTGCACATGCCGAACGGCAAAATGTTGACCATCGGCTTGTTATCCATAATGTTGGCGATCGGCATCGCGGTCATGACCATGTTCGCCGGAAGCACCATCAAAGAGCTGGGGGCGGCGCCAAACGTGCATTGCATCATTGCGCCTCCGCATACAACGTTTCCCATGTCGCATCATCCCGTCTAATAGAGGATTTACAGCTAGTTTCATAGTACTAGAAAAAGCACAAACCGGCAATAAGCACCTAGTTTCGAGTGGATTCGCTAAATTTCCCAAAAAGGTGGATGCGGGTTCACGACATATATTGTACTATAAAAATATAACCGCATGCGGAGGGATTTATTTGAAAACAACGGGTCGCATTCGACTGGCGCTGGCGCTGCTGCTGGCAGCAGGCAGTACGTTTCCGGCGGTGTCGGCGGTTCAGGCGGCGACGGTCAAGGCGCTTTCGATGCAGGAAGCGATCGACCGCGGCGTCAAGGCAAGTTCCGACATTCGCGATGCCAAAACCGATATACAAAAGAAGAAACTGGAATTGCAGCAGGCGCAGCAGGCCGTCAAGGCCGAAGAGGAGAAAGCGCGCGGGCTTTTTGCCAAACCCCGCAACTTAAGCCAGAGCTTGCAGACGAAAATGAAAGTGCCGCAGGCGAACAAGGACTACTATCTGGCCCAGGAAAAGCTGCGGCAGACGACGCTGCAGGTGCAAAAGGACGTGGAGAAGGCGTACCTGCAGGCCGTGCAGGATGCTGCGGCCGAGGAGGCGGCGCGGGTCAAGCTGGAGGCGGCCAAACGCTCGCTGGACGAGACGGTCCAAAAGCGCAAATTCGCCATGGCGACGGAAGCCGATCAGGAAACGGCGGAAGACGCGCTGAAGCAGGCGACGTCGGACTACAAGCAGGCGCAGTTGACGGCCAAGGCAAGCAGGCTGGCGCTCGGCGGCAAAACCGGCCTGACGATGGAAAACAAGGTCGAGCTGCGCTTCGAGCCGGATTACGCCGATCTGGGCCAGAGCCGGCTGCCCGCTTATATCGCCGCGGCGCAGCGGACGAACGTGTCGCTGCTGTCCGATCAGGAAGACCGCAGATTGGCCGACGAGAAGCTGAATGTCACGCGTTCGCTGTATGTGTCCAAGTTCGGGCCGGGGCGGATGATGGTGATGGACAACCTGTACAAAATGCAGGATATCGACATGGATTTGTTCATGGCCAGCTACGAAACGACGCTCGACCAGGTCAAACAAGATTGGCAAGGCTACTTCATGTTGTTCGGGTTTATCCCGATTCCGAAATCGCTGCTGCAGGGGGAATTTGACGGACTGCGTTATTTGGACGACTTGCGCAACGGCTTGCCGGTGGCGACGATGGAGCAGAACAAGGCGGTGTTGAAGGAAAAAGAAAGCCGGACAGCCGTCATCGACACGGTGCGTCAGTCGTATCTGGCGGCGAAGGGGTCCGAGGAGGCGTACGCTCAGGCGCTGCGTGCCAAGGAAACGGCGCAGGCGGCTGCCGACAAGGGCGCAGAGCAGTTGAAGCTTGGCTTGATGAAAACCGATGAGCTGCAGCAGCTCAAGGATGCCGTGACGGCGGCGGACAAGCAGATTTTTGCCGCGCAAATCGCCTACAAGCAGGCAGTCAGCAAGCTGGACCTCGATACGGGGGGACAGGTGGCGCGGACGCTGCGGCCGGGGATTTTGCCTTACAAAAACATCGACGACGGGTTATCGCCGGTCACGGCGGCCAAGGAGAAGCCGCCGCTTGGCAAGTGGACGTTGAAGCCGGCAGTTGGGCCGCTGCTCAGCGATTTTACGGCTGCTGTTAACAAATCGCTCAAAGCGACCGATTATGCTTTATATACGAAGGATGGCAAACGTCTCGGCAAAAAGACCAAGGTCGGCAAGCCGCTGCGTTATCTGACGGTCGCTTTCAGCGATCCGTCGAGCCTGAAACTCGTCATTTACAGCAAAAAAGACGTTGTCGCCGAAGCGCCGCTGGAGGGCAAGGGCAGCTCGGGCACGCTGACGGCTCCCGAGCCGGATGCGCCAGCGCCAACAACTCCGGCGGAGCCGGAAGGCGGCGAGGACGCGGGCGCCGGGGGAACGTTCATCCTCGGCAGCTACAAAGTGCAGATGGATGCTTTGACGCCTGCGGCGTATAACGCTGCGGTGGTGACGATGACGGAAACCGGACAAGGCATGTTTTTTAAATCGGATGCGCCGGGGGCGCAGTGGGTCGGCATGGATAATGCCGATGACGTGTCCGCGCTGACCGATCCGAACAGCAGCGCGGTCGTCAAGCCGGAAACGGTAGCGGCGTTGAAGCTGACGGTGGATATCGCCAAACCCGGCGCGATCGCATCGTTGGAAACGCCGGCGGAGCTGCAAGGGAAGATCGACACGCTTGTGAAAGACAAGGAACAAATGGAGGAAGACAAGGAACAAGCGGTTGCCGACAACAAGGTATCGCAAATCGCCGATCTGGCCGTGCAAATCAAAGATGCGGAAGCGCAAATCGGCATGCTGCAGGCGCTGCTCAAGGGCGATACGCAGGCGGCGCTGGCGCAGATGCAGCTCGTCAACAACGCCGACTCGCTGATCCAGTCGATTGCCGCGGACAGCGAGCAGGCCGAAGCCGGCGGTGACGGCGATGGTTCGGGCAGCGGTGACGGGACGGGAACAGGCACCGGAACGGGTGACGGAACCGGAACGGGAGCAGGCACCGGAACGGGTGACGGAACCGGGACGGGAGCAGGCACCGGGACGGGGACAGGCACCGGAACGGGGGCAGGCACCGGAACGGGTGCAGGTACCGGAACGGGTGCGGGAACCGGAACGGGTGCGGGCACCGGAACGGATGACGGAACCGGAACGGGAGCAGGCACCGGGACGGGGGCAGGCACCGGGACGGGGGCAGGCACCGGAACGGGTACAGGCACCGGAACGGGTGCGGGCACCGGAACGGGTGCGGGCACCGGAACGGATGACGGAACCGGAACGGGAGCAGGCACCGGAACGGATGACGGAACCGGAACGGGAGCAGGCACCGGAACGGGTGACGGAACCGGAACGGGAGCAGGCACCGGAACGGGGACAGGAACCGGAACGGGAGCGGGCACCGGAACGGGTGACGGGACGGGAGCAGGCACCGGAACGGGGACAGGAACCGGAACGGGGGCAGGTACCGGGACGGGTGCAGGAACCGGAACGGGGACAGGCACCGGAACGGGAGCAGGCACCGGAACGGGTGACGGAACCGGAACGGGGACAGGCACCGGAACGGGAGCAGGCACCGGGACGGGTGACGGCACCGGAACAGGGGCAGGCACCGATGCCGGAGCGGGAGCAACGGCCAGCGAAGAGGAGCTGACGGCGCAGGCCGAGGTGCAGCAGGCGGCGCTGGAGCAGGCGATTGCAGCAGGCGATGCCGCGGTCGCCGCCGCGGCAACCGCGGCCTTGCTTGCCACGCAGGCCCAGCTGGCCGACGTGACAACTGGCGCGACGACCTCGCTGGCGGCACTTAGCGACGCGCAAGCGAAGCTTGCTGCCGCGCTGGAAGCGGCGCAGGCCCAGCAGGACACGGAATCGGCCGAATCGCTCGCCCGCTCGCAGCAGGCGGCAGCGGACGCCGTGGTTACGGTCGGCAAAAATCTCTTGTTCGCACAGCTCGACGCCGTGCAGGAGCTGCAGGCGGCGCTGGAGGAGCAGGCGGCGTCAGCCGGCGCTGGAGCCGGAGCAGGTGATGGAACCGGGACCGGAGATGGGACCGGAACTGGGGATGGAGCCGGGGGTGGAACCGGCGCCAGCGATGCCGCGGCAGCAGCCGCAGCGGCCGTGCAGGCCGAGGTGGACAAGCTGCTGGAGCAGCAGGTGACGAAGCTTTTGGCAGCTATCAAGCAGAAAGAAAATGCCAAGTATACCGAGGAAGAGTTGGCGGCGCTTGCGGAAGTGTCCGCTGAGCTGGCTGGCGCGAAAACCGCTGCCGGAGAAACGATAACGCCGGTGCCGGCCGAGAATGTGATCTCGCCCAACCTGCTGATCAAGCTTGACGTTCCTCCTGTCATCATAGACGGCAACGCTTACTTGCCGATTCGGCCGATTTCCGAATCGTTTGGTGCGGCGGTAGATTGGGATGAAGACAACTACACAGTGACTGTCAGCACGGAATATGCGACTGTGCAATGCAGCATCGACAGCCCGATCGGATATGTCAACGGCGAGCCGGTGCAGATTGATGCCCTGCCGCGGCTGATCAAGGAGCGGACGTTTGTGCCGCTGCGGTTTATAGCGGAGTCGCTCGGACTTCAGGTGGATTGGAATACGCCGGCGCGGACGATTCAAATTACTTCGGACGGCGAATAAAGTTGGATGAAATCGAGGCGAAACGAACGATGAAAAGGTCGATCGCGGCATTGCTGCTGACCGTGCTGCTCCTGGGAGCGGCCGGTGCATACATCTACAATCACAAGGCGCTTCTGCAGGAAAGTCCGTTCCAGCGCGAAGAGACGTTCGGCAGCTTGTCCAAGGCTGTCGTCGGCGCGGACCACAATCTGTACGTGGTCGTCAATTCCCGCAAAACGATCTACGAGCTGAACGAAGAGGGCACGATCGTACAAGCGATCTCCAATGAACTGGACCCCAGCGGCTTGGCTTATCGCTTTAACGACATGGCCGTTGACGACGAGGGCTACTTGTACGCGATTCGCGCCTCGCTGGACGCCTACGGGCTGACGGTCAAATCCGAGGAGGTCGTGCGCTTCAAGCCAAACGGCGAGTTTGACGGCACGTTGTTCCAGCAAAACTACGCCAATGCGTCGCCGAAATTTTATCGCTTCGGCAGCTTGCGCAATGTTGAGATTCACGACGATACGCTGTACTTCTACAACAACGAAGTCAGCCAATTTACGATGTACAAGGTGCCCAAAGACGCCGCCCAAGCCGAAGCCGTATTCACCGTGCCGTTGCCGGAGGGCAAATATTTCTCGACGGCCGACGGGATCACGCCGGGGCAGATCTATTATTCCACCCGCAGCGGGGAAGTTTACCGGGCCAAGGCCGACGGCAGCTCGGACATGGTGTACCCGCTCCCGGGGCTGGACCGCACGCGCCGCAACTTCCCGGAAAGCATGCGGATGGATCAGGCGGGCCGTCTCGTGTTTGTCGATTTCAACAACAAGGCGATTACGCGCTTCGATCCGCAAAATCCGTACATGGTGGAAGCGCTCGTCACCGACAAAACCGCCGAAGCCAGCGGCATCGAGCTCAGCTTTGAAACGACGTCCAGCAGCGTAGCGCCCGACGGCAATATTCTGATCGTCGAGGACGGGCAGATCGTCCGCCGCCAGCCGGACGGCAAGCTCAGCGAGCCGCTGCAGGCGGCCCGGTATTCCAAAGAGCACATGACGGGCAAATGGCTGGTCTGGACGGCTGTCGTCGCCTCTGTACTGCTGCTGCTGTACGCGCTTAAGCTGATTTATTTCAATCTGCTGCGCCGCCGCCTCTCGATGATGGCCAAGCAGGTGATGATCTACGTGCCGATCATTTGCGCGGCGATGATCCTGCTGTCGACCATTATCTATACATCCTTCGCCAAAAAAATGGAGGATGAGACGGATAGCGAGCTTGTGCTGCTGGCCAAAAGCGGGCAAAACCTGATCGACGGCGACAAGCTGGAGAGCCTGACCTCGCCGCTCGATTACCGCGGGCCTATATTCCGCGCTTTCCGTCAAAAGATCAAGGCCGTATTCGACAACAACACGCATGACGACAATCAGGGCTTCTATAAGGCGGTTTATAAATACGAGGACGGGCAAATTTACCGCATCATGGAAGACGACGACGAAATGCACATGTTCAACCCGTTCCCGGCGACGGATAAAAACCAGTTGGTCGTTAAGGAAGGTTTGGTCGAAACCGACAGATGGCAGGACGATTCCGGCGTCTGGCAATATGCGATCGCGCCGATTTACAACAGCTCGGGTAAAATCGTCGGCATTTTCGAAACGAGCAAAAATATGGAGGGGCTGCTGCAGCACCGCCGCACGGTCCTGAAATCGATCGAGCATAACATCGCCTATATGTCGATCGGCTTGCTGCTGGTGTTGATGCTGACGACGTTCCTCCAGCTGCGCCCGATCCGCAAGCTGCGCAACAGCGTAGGCGAAATCGCCAAGGGCAATTGGGATACGAAGTTCGAAATCAATACCCGGGATGAAGTCAACGATCTGGGTGACAGCGTCAACGTGATGGCGGCTCATATTCGCGAGTACATCACCAAGGTGGAAAATCTCGGGCAATCGTATTACCGCTTTGTGCCGCAGCAGTTTTTGCGCTTCCTCGATAAAGAAAGCATTCTGGAGGTTGAGCTGGGCGACCAAGTGGAAGAGAACATGTCGGTGATGATATTCAATATCCGCAACTTTTTCACCTTGTCCAAATCGCTTTCGCCGGAGGAAAACTTCAACTTCGTCAACTCGTATTTGTCCCGGTTCGGCCCCTTCGTCCGCAATCATCAGGGCATGGTCAACAAATATCTGGGTTCCGGCTTCATGGCGCTGTTCCCGGACAAGGCCGACGAAGCGCTGACGGCGTGCATCGATATCCGCAAGGAGTTGGAGATTTATAACGTACACCGCAGCAATATGCCTTACGCTCCCGTCGAGCTTGGTCTGGCGCTGCACAAAGGGCCGCTGCGGCTGGGCATTATCGGCGAAGGGCAGCGGCTGGAGGGCAACGTCATCTCCGACGGCGTCAACTTGGCCAGCCTGCTGGAAAAGCTGACCGAACCGCTCGGCGCTTCGATTCTCATTACCGACAGCGTAGTTAACGCGCTGAGCGACGCCAGCCGCTTCCAATACCGCAGTTTGGGTCTTGTGCAGCTGGAGGGCTTCAAGGAGCCGCTGCAGCTCTACGACGTCTATCAGGGCGATCCCGACACGTTCCGCGTGTTGAAGGAAAAGACGAAGGCGCTGTTTGAGCAGGCTGTCACCTTCTATCAGGTCGGCCGCTTCTACGACGCGCGCGAGGCGTTCCTGATGGTGATCAAGCAAAATCGTCAGGATAGAGCGGCACAGCTGTATTTTTACTTGTGCGACGAGTTTTATCAACATGGTACGACAGAAGGCTGGAACGGCACGTTATCGGTTTCTTAAAAGCAGGGAGGCGACGGAGTATGAATGCGATCAACAAGCTGGAAGCAAGCTGGGTGCCGCGTGTGCAGGAATTGAATAGCGAGCAGGATGCCGCGCGGGTAAGCGAGTTCTATTTGTCGGAAATGTCGTTTGACGATCAGCGCCACACGCCGGGCGAGCTGGAGCACTTTCGCAGAGCGCCGCTGGCCAGCTTGAAGGAACGCAATCACTGCCACTGGTTTATCGAAAATGAAGCTGGCCGCGTCATCGCCGTCACCTCCTGCAAGGAGAACGAGCACCGCACCGACGGCTACTTATGGGACTATCTCGTCGTGCACCGCGATTACCGCAGACTGGGTTTGGCCAGTCTGTTGTTCCAGTCGCTGGAGGCGTTCGTGCGCAAGATGGAAGGGCGTTATATTTTGACCTATACGTGTGATTTGCCGGAGTACAAGCCGGTGCAAAAGCTGTTCGTCATGAACGGCTTCCAGCACATCGGCACCTATCCCGATTATTATTATGAGGGAGAAGCGAGGCTCGCGTTTCATAAAAAGCTGTCCAGCGGGCTTCAGATTGTATAGATAGGACTGGGGTTCATGCGGGAAAAAGTAACGGGGTGGCTGGGTCTGCGCAGCGAGGATTTGCGGAAGCTTTGGATCATGCTTCCCATTTTCTATTTTAGCGGGATTGCCGAGTCTTTGAACTATACAGCGTTTATGGCTTTATTTAACCAACGGTTTGGCGTGCAGTTCCTGCCTTACGTGTATATTGCCGAAGCGGCGATCATGCCGGCCGAAGGGTGGTTGTTGGCGAAGCTGACCGAAAAGCTGCCGAAAGCCAAAATGATGAGAACGCTTTATCTGATCATGATCGGCGCGCTGCTGCTTAACGGCATCGTGCTGCTGATTTTTCGGATCGGCGGGATCGATTTTCGCTTTTATTATCCGATCTTGTTCCTGACGTCCAACTTTGTCGTCCGCCAGCTGACGTTGCTCCTGTGGAGTACGGCGTTTGACTTGTGCCCGACGCAGCAGGCCAAACGCCTGATGCCGATCTTCGTCGCTTCGACGACGACGGGCGGGATTACCGCGGGTTTGATTGCCAGCCAGATCGGCCGTTTTTTTGGCACCGAAGCTGTGTATGCGCTGGCGCCGCTGATGATGATTGTGGGCTTCGTGTTTTTCCGCAAGGCGTTGGCCCGGTATTTGGTGCCGCTGACGATCCGCGAGGACAAGCGGGTGGCGGCTGCCGCCGCAGCTTCCGAGCCGGAGGAACGTTCGTCGGGCTATTATTTGCGGCAGATCGTGCGCAGCCCGTTTCTCTTGTGCGCGGTGGCGCTGATGACGCTGATGCCGGCGATTTATTTTATGATGGAATACCAGTATTTCACGGCTGCTGAAACGCATTTTCCGCAGGAGCGGGAGCTGACATCGTTTTACGGTTTGATTACGGCGATTCAATTTACGATCTGTTTGCTGTTCCAGGTGGTGTCAACGCGGTTGATGAACTGGCTGGGCGCAAGCAACATGCTGTTGGCGATCACGATCATTTTTCTCGGCGGCTTTGTCCTGACCGCAACGTTTTTGGGCACGTCGCTGGGGCTGGGCATGGTGTCGGGGGCTTACGCGATTTTTTACATCCTGCTGTATTATATCGCCGAGCCGTGTTATCAGTTGTTTTTCAAAATGATGCCGGTGAACGAGCGCGATGGCTATCGGTATTTTGCCCAAGGGTTGGCCGCTTCCGGCGGTATTCTGATCGGTTCGTTTTTCTCGATGCTGTATTCGTTTGGTTGGCTGCAGTTGTCGCCGCTGGCGTGGATGGGTGTCGGTCTGGCCGTGCTGCTGATTGCCGTCGCTTGGTTCGGCCGTCATTTGTACATTCAGGAGTTGGTCAAAAGCGTGCAATCGCTGCATGCCGATCTGTCTGAAATCGCCGCTTCGTTCATCGGGGGCATGCGCAGCTCCAAGGCGTTGTCCGGTGTGCTCGATTATTTGCAGCATCCGAACGATTATGTGCGCGAGCTGGCACTGGAGATGATCGGCAAGGCCAAGGACTCGGCATTCCTGCCGCATCTGATCGGCATGATCGGCGAAGGCAACTCGCGCATCCGTATTGCGGTGCTGCGGGCGATGAATTTGCAGGGTGCGACGATTCAGGATTTGGTGCAGGTGGCGTCGTTTCTTGAGGATGAGGACGCTGGCGTGCGCGCTGAATGCGTCAAGCTGATTTCCAAAGCGACCCATCTGAAAAGCCAATCGCATTTCTTCATCCGCGTCAAGCTGCTGGATAACGATCCGCGCGTCGTCGCCGAAGGCGTGAAGGCGCTGTATACGTTGGAGAGCGAGGAAAGTTACGCCGCGTGCGACGAAGCGATCATCAAGATGCTCGACAACGGTGGCGAGTGGGCCGTATACGGCTGCCGCACTGTCGGCGAGTTGAAGCTGGCGAGCTACAGCGCGTGGGTCATGTCGCTCTTGGACGATCACCGTCCGGCCGTCAAGGTGGCGGCGGTCGATTGCCTCGGCAAGCTCCAGGCGAGCGAGGCGCTGCCGATGCTGCTTGGCATGTATCCGCTGGCCGATCAGGAGCTGCGGCGGGCGATCCTCGAAGCGCTGGTCGACATGCGCGAGAAGGGGCTGTCCACGTTGACCGACAGCTTGAACCACGCGAATCCGTTCATCTGGAACGCGGCGGTGACGGCGCTTTCTTCGCTGCTCGACGAGGCGCGGCTGCGGGCCGAACTGGTGGAGCCGTGCGTGCAGCGGATGCTCGATTCGAGCTCGGAGCGGGATTTGCCGGCGGCGCTTGGCGCACTTGGCATGACCGGACTCGCCGAGCTGGCCGAGCAGCGCTGCCGGGAGCTGCATGAGGCGCTGTGCGACGGCGCCTGGTCGATGCTGGCCAAGCTGGCCGACGAGCATGTTGTGCAGACGTTGCGCGAGGCGATTCAGGACGAAAGCGAAGAGATTCGCGACAACGGTCTGGAGGTGCTGGCCGAAGGGCTGGGCGATCGCCGGTTGGCGGCTGCGCTGCTGGAGCTGCTGCGCCAGGACGAAGGGCGCGCGCGCCCGCTCGCGGACGGACCGGAGGTGGTGCTGCGCGAGGCGGCGTCGTGGTCGGACGATTGGTTGAAGCAAATTGCCATTTATGCGTCAAGCAGATTGGAGCGGGATGAGATGAAGGAAGAGCGCAAGTTTTTGTCGATGCTCGATAAGGTGATTTTCTTGAAGCAGGTGTCGTTGTTCGCCGACCTGTCGGTGGACGAGCTGGGTTTGATCGCCGGCATTGCGCAGGAGGAAATTCACCCGGATATGACGTATTTGCTGCGGCGCGGCGAACGCAACGGCACGATGTATCTGATCATCGAAGGTCATGTCGAGCTGAGCAGCGAAACCGGCGGCGAGGAAGCCGGCACGATTGGCGTGCTGGGGCCGAAGATGGCGTTCGGGGAAACGACGGCGCTCGACCAGTCGCCTTCGGCGGTGACGGCGCAGGCGATTTTTGACGAGGTGCGCGTGCTGGCCTTGCAGGGCGAAAGCTTGTCGCGGCTTGTGCGGCTGTACCCGGAAATCGGCATCGGCTTGCTTCACGCCTCGAGCGCGCGCGTCCGGCTGCTGGAGAACATGCTGCTGAAAATGGCGTAAGCCTGCTTGCAGGCCGGTTCCGGCGTGTCCGGCGGCAGGTTTGCCCGCGCCAAAGCGGGTGCGGGTGCGCAAACCGATGAAGTCCGCCTCGACCGGGCGGCAGAAGGAGGAGGGACGATTGGCGGAAGCGGCAATTACGCTGGGCAACGATTTGTGCGAGCTGGACCGGCTGACGACTTTCTTGAACGGCTGCGCGGAACGGTTGGGCATCGATGCGCGGACGTGCTTTCAACTGAATCTGGTCTGCGACGAGCTGGTGACGAACACGATTATGTATGGCTACAAGGATGAAGCGGTCGGCACGCGGCCGATTGGTGTCGAGCTTCAACTGACCGATGATGAACTGGTGCTGACGCTGTGCGACGAGGGCGTGGCCTTCAACCCGCTGGAGCGGGCGGAGGTGCGCACCGATCTGAGCGTCGAGGAGCGCGGCGTCGGGGGGCTGGGCATTCATTTCGTGCGTCAGGTGATGGACAGGCTTCATTACGAGCGCAAGGACAATCAAAATATATTGCGGCTGAGCAAAAAACGGCAGGCGCCCACGGAGGAGAACAAGCCATGAATATCAACGAACAAATGCACGATGACGCCGTATTGCTCACGATTGGCGGGCGGCTGGACGGCAATTCCTCCAGCAGTCTGGAGGCGCGGTTTTTGCAGCTGGTGGAGCAGGGAAAAAGCCGGTTCGTCTTTGATCTCGGGGAGCTGGAATACGTCAGCAGCGCGGGGTTGCGCAGCCTGCTGGTCGCAGCCAAAAAAACGAAGGCGATTCAGGGGAAGCTGGCGCTGACGCGCATGACGGACCATGTGAAGGAAGTATTCGATATGTCCGGTTTCAGCGCGATTTTCTCCATTTACCCGACAGCGGACGAAGCGCTTAACGCGGTGCGCTAACGTAGGGCCAGGCGCTGGAAGGAAGGGGGAGCGGGCGATGTACATCGTAGCGGCAGGGCTGATGCTGTTGGCTGTGGCGGCGTTAGCGGCGTGGGGAAAGAGCGAGCGGCGGCGGCGGATTGCGGAGCGGGAGCTGGCGCGGACGCTGCAGTTGTTCGAGGTGAGTCTGGAGGTCAACTCGACGATTTTGAAACGCGATCTGCTGCAAAAAATTATGGAAACATCAGAGCGCATTATGGATGCGGAAGCGTCCTCGGTCATTTTGGTCGACCCCGAGAAAGGGGATTTGTTTTTCGAGCTGGCGCTTGGCGGCAAGGGCGACGAGGTGCGCGAGATCCGGCTGCGGATGGGCGAGGGCATCGCGGGCTGGGTGGCGGAAACCGGACAGCCGGTCAAGATCGACGACGCGGCCCGCGACGAGCGCTGGTCGTCGAAGGTGGCCAATCGCGTCGATTATCCAACGCGCACGATGTTGTGCGTGCCGCTGATGAGCAAGGGCGAAGTCATCGGCGTGCTGCAGGTGCTGAACAAGCGGGGCGGCAAAATTTTTACGGACCGCGATTTGAAATTGCTGCAATCGATAGCCGCGCCGGCTGCCATGTCGCTTGAGAACGCAATGTTGTACGACGCGCTGGAAAAGTCGCTGCATGCGCTCAAGGACACGGTCGCCGCCAAGGAGCGGATGGAAAGCGAGCTGCGCATCGCCAGCCAGATCCAGATGGGTTTCCTGCCGCGCAGCGGCACGGCGTCTGCGCCGGCGGGCATCGACGCGACGATTCGGCCGGCGCGCGAGGTCGGGGGCGATTTTTACGACTTTTTCCCGCTTGGTGACAATACGCTGTTTTTTACGCTTGGAGACGTATCGGACAAAGGGATTCCTGCGGCGTTGTTCATGGCCGCTACGATGACGCTGATCAAGGGCAAGATGCGCGAGGGCATGACGCCGGGCGAGCTGCTGACGCAGGTGAACCGCGAGCTGTATAAGGATGATTCGGCGATGTTTGCGACGATTTTTTGCGGGATGCTCGATACAGGCACCGGCCGGCTGCTGTACAGCGACGGCGGGCATTGCACGCCTTATATCGTGCGGAGCGACGGCGCGGTGGAGCCGCTGCGCGGGAGCAAGAGTTTGCCGCTTGGCGTGCTGGACGACACGGACTACGCCGACAACGAAAACCGGCTGGAGCCGGGCGAGCGGCTGGTGCTGTATACGGACGGCATCTCCGAGGCGGAGGACCCGGAGCGGCTGCAATACGGCACAGCCCGTTTGCAAGAGCTGCTTGATCGCGAGCGCATCGGCGGGGCTGCCTTGTTGAAAAGCATCGTCGCCGATGTCGACCGGTTTGCGCGGGGAGCGGTACAGTCTGACGATATTGCCGTTTTGACGGTCGAGAGGGTTTAACAGCTTGGCGAAAAACAGCCGGCGAGCCGGAAGGCAGCGGGCACAGCAGCGGCGGGGAAACGTCTCGCCCGCCAGTCAGTTGCCTTCCGCGACGCTTGACGAAACGGCAAAAAATGGCTCTCTCCAAAACTGCTAAAGTATGGTATAATGCTAGAAGAATGATCGAAGCGCCCGGTACGGACCGTTGAAGGGGCGCTTCCGGTGTCCGATTAGGCGAAGGGGGATATACATGCCGACCAACCACACACGAATCCAAAGAAGTCAGGAAGCTGCTCTGCAGCGCAAGATGACGGTGCATCAGTCTGAAACCGCCGCTGCGGCGCACGCCGAAACGGCTCCGTCGGCAGGCGTGATGAACTTGCAGCGTTCGATCGGCAACCGGGCGCTGGGCAGCCTGATCGGCTCGAAGATGACGATTCAGACGAAGATGACCGTTGGCCCGGTCGGCGATGTATACGAGCAGGAAGCCGACCGCATGGGCAAGATGGTAGCGGATCATATTTCCACGCAGCCTGCGGGCGGCGGGGCTGCCGATTCGGTGCAGCGCAACGAAGCGCCGGAAATGGAAGGCGAAGAGATCGCGACGAAACCGATTGCCGGCATGGTGCAGCGGAGCGAAGCGCCGGAAATGGAAGGCGAGGAGATCGCGACGAAGCCAATTGCGGGCATGGTGCAGCGGAGCGAAGCGCCGGAAATGGAAGGCGAGGAGATCGCGACGAAGCCAATTGCCGGTATGGTGCAGCGGAGCGAAGCGCCGGAGATGGAAGGCGAAGAGATTGCAACCAAGCCGATTGCCGGTATGGTGCAGCGGAGCGAAGCGCCGGAGATGGAAGGCGAGGAGATCGCAACGAAACCGATTGCCGGCATGGTGCAGCGGAGCGAAGCGCCGGAGATGGAAGGCGAAGAGATTGCGACGAAGCCGATTGCTGGTATGGTGCAGCGGAGTGAAGCGCCGGAGATGGAAGGCGAGGAGGTCGCGACGAAGCCGATTGCCGGCATGGTGCAGCGGAGTGAAGCGCCGGAAATGGAAGGCGAGGAGATTGCGACGAAGCCGATCTCCGGTATGGTGCAGCGCCAGGCGATGCCGCGTGCGGCCGACGGATTTGATGCTTCTGCGGATGTCGAGACCGAAATCAATTCGATGAAGGGCGGCGGCCAGAGGATGGACGGCGCGATTCAAGCGAAGATGGAATCGGCGTTTGGGGCCGATTTCAGCAACGTGAACATCCACACGGGGTCTAAGGCCAGTCAGGTTTCCGAGTCGCTGGGCGCCGAGGCGTTTGCGACGGGCAACGATATCTTTTTCCGGGAAGGCAACTACAACCCGGACAGTCATAAGGGCCAAGAGCTGCTGGGACATGAGTTGACGCATGTGCTGCAGCAAGGTTCGTAATAGCAGATCGATTGGGCCATGCGCGTGCGCGCGGGCTGATGCGCATAAACAAGCCGCCTGCCAGTTCCCAACAAGGGACGGTCAGGCGGTTTCTTCATGCGCGCGCGCAGCGGAAGGTTCGGCTGCCGCTGCCTGGGCCAAGCGGCCGAGGGCAGCCCCGAAAAGCGAAGCCAGCGATTGCTGGAACAGCATGGCGAGCACGACGGGGATGGCGACCGGCGGTGGGAAGTAGGCCACCGCCAACACGGCGCCAGCGCTGATGTTGCGCATGCCGGCGTTGAAGGTGAGCGCGACAGTCACCTCGCGCGAACCGCGCATGAGACGCGCCGCGAGCCAGCCGAGGACGTAGCCAAGCGCGGAAAGCGCGAGCACGAAGGCGGCGAGGCCGATCAGGTGCGTATCGATGTGGCGCAGGTAAGGGGCGACGACGGCGCCGTTGATGGCGACGACGAGGCCCATGCCAAGCTTGGAGAACGGCCCGAGGCGTGGTCCCCAGACGTCTTTGATGCGTCCGCGCGTCCATTGGTTGAGCAGCATGCCGAGCAGGGAAGGCAACACGATCATCAGCACCAGGCCGCGCATCATGCCGAAGATGTCCATGTGCACGCGCGCGCCGACCAGCAGCTCCAGCGTGTAAGGGACAACAAACGGCGCAAGCAGCGTGTCCAGCAAAATGATCGATAGCGTAAGCACGGTGCTGCCGCGATGGATCGTCACCCAGACAAAGCTGGTAATGCCGGTCGGGATGGCTGCGGCGAGAAGCAGGCCGGTGATGGTCAACGGCTCGTCGCCATAGGCGGCGTGGCCAAGCGCCCAAGCCAGCAGCGGCATAACGCCGTGCAAAATCAACCAAGCGGCCAGCAGCGGCGCCGGCTGGCGAAAGACGCGCAGGAACTCCCTCAGGCTGGAGCCGATGCTGCCGGAAAAGGTCATGAAGGCGAAAATCCACGGCGATAAATACGTATATATGGACAGATGGCCGGAAGCAAGCACGCCGATCAGCACGCTGCATGGCGTGATCAGCGGCAGGATCCGTTCCAGGCGCCGGTTGAGCTGCGTTAGCACAGCAAAACCTCCCTTTTTTCAGTGGAATACAGCTTTTACAATGTGGTATAAAGCAAATGGAAGATAACCATGCGGGTTCCATTAAGCCCCTCAATGAAATAAAGCCTCTACAGTGTAGCATAAGGCGGCAAGCTTGAACATCGATGTTTGAGCGTAGCGGCGGCGTGCAGGGGAAGGCGGCAAGCGGCCGGATCACAGGAAGTGGGCGGCTTGCGTGTAGCAGCGAGGCGCAATAAAGCAACAGCCGGGCGATTTGGCGTCTGGTGCGCAGCAAGCACTGTGCAGCGGAAGCCGGTGTGAGGGGTTTAGCGTAACGGGGTCGACTATGCGTAAGGTAGATGCGTTGCTGCTGTTGTAGCGTAACGGAGTCGATAGTGCGTAAGGTAGATGCGGTGCTGCTGTAGCGTAATGGAGTCGATAGTGCGTAAGGTAGATGTGTTGCTGGTGCAGTGTAATGGAGTCGATAGTACGTAAGGTAAATGCGTTGTTGGTGCAGCGTAATGGAGTCGACAGTACATATGGTAGATGCGTTGCTGCTGCTTCCTCCCGGCGCAGTTATTGCGTCTTCCCGCTGAGGAGTGCTATCTTAAGTTGTGGCAACATGATTTGTATATGCGGATGGAGGAACTTGGATGAAGCGCAAACAGACCGCGCTCAAGTCGCTGTATTGGACACAGTTTTTGAGCGCTTTTGCGGACAATTTGAACTTTTTTATTATCATTGGTATTTTGACGCATCGTGGGGTTGCGAATCCCGAGGGCACGATTACGAACATTCAGATCGGCTTTTTGCTGGGTTATGTGCTGCTGGCCCCGGTTGTCGGCGCGCTGGCCGACCGCAGAGCCAAATCGCAGGTGTTGCTGCTTGGCAACTTATTCAAGGGGGCGGGCATGCTGCTTTTGATGCTCGGCGTATGGCCGATCGTTTGTTATGTGGTGCTCGGCATCGGCGCGGTTGTGTATTCGCCGGCGAAATACGGCATCTTGACCGAATTGACGGACAGCGAGGAGCAACTGCTGCGGGCCAATGCGATGGTTGAGGGATCGACTATTTTTGCCATTTTGCTGGGCACGGTTGTTGGCGGTTTCCTGGCTACGGTGTCCGACGTGCTGGGCGTCGCGGTTTGCCTGGCGCTGTATGTGCTTTCGCTGGCACTGACGTATACGATTCCGCGCAGAGCCGGCAACCCGGCGATCCGTTACGGCGCATCGGCGCGGCAGTTTTTCAGCGATATGCGTAAAGTGTTTGCCAATCCGCGGGCGCGTTTTTCGCTGATTAGTACCGGTTCGTTTTGGCTGACCGCCTCCGTGCTGCGCATTGCGCTGATCGCTTGGCTGCCGGCCAATCTTGGCATCCACAGCACCTCGCAGCAGTCGCTGATGCTGGGTGTGACCGCTGTCGGCGTTGTGTTGAGCGCCTTTTTCATCCCGCGGCTTGTGCCGGCGGGCAAGCTGCATCGCGCATACGTATTCGGCTACATTATGGTCGGGGCGCTGATGGCGACGGCTTATCAGCACAGTCTTGTGCTGACGGTCATTTTGCTGCTGCTGATTGGCATGTCCGGCGGAATATTCCTGATCCCGATGAATACGATGTTGCAGGAAGAAGGCAAGGCGCTGATCGGGTCCGGCAAAGCGATTGCGATTCAAAATTTTGTGGAAAATTCATTGACGGTGCTTGGTCTCGGCTTTTTTACGATGCTGAACACGCTGCATGTTGCGATCGATTTGTCCGTTATCATCATGGGTTGCGTGCTGCTGCTGTTCTTATTGTACGTCCATTCCCAATTGGGCAAAGTGAAACGTTGGATCGCGTCGACGCAGCAAGCGGAACAGAAGGGGCTGTCCGGGCACGCGGAGCGGAAGCAGGCGTAGACCGCCCGCGGCGGGTGAGGCTCTGCGATTGTTTGGCTGATAGGGGAGGTTGGTCGATCGACCGCTGTTGTGTAGTGAAATGTTGCGTGCTGGGAATGGTGGGCGGTGAATGAGGAACCGGTGGAGGACGAAACGAGGAGTTGCAGTGGCGAATGAGGAGTTGGTAGGAGCCAGCGAAGGCAGGCGGGCGGCAAATAAGGAGATGGTGCGGGCTGCCAAGGAACGGTGAGCGAGAGTTCGAAAAAAATTGTATTTGCAAGCGATTGTGATCATGCTATGATAAGAAACGAATAGAAGCATATGGAAAATCACTAGGGGCGCCGTAAGGCTGAGACAGAGCGATCTGGACCCTTTGAACCTGAACTGGGTTATACCAGCGGAGGAAAGTGGACTTTCGGCGGAGCGCGTGTTATGTTGGCGCGCAGTATGTTGAAGCGAGAGCAGCAACCACTTTTCTTTGGGAGAAGTGGTTTTTTTGTGTTTCGGAAATGATGATCTTTGCTTTGTGGATGAAGTTTGCATCTAGTTGAGGGCAGGTGCTTGTCCATTGTTGGGGTGATGTTGTTTTGCGTTTTCGAGAGGATGTGTTTTTGGAGGTAAGGGGACGAGAAGGAAGGTTGCTTATGATGCATGGTGGCTGGACGGTCGCGAAGAAAGGAGGCAGCACATGGTGCTTGGCGGAGGTGAACTGCATGCGGTGTCGACGGGTCGGCAGGGCTCCCAGGAGCTGACGGCGATCGCGGCGTGTATTTTCCCTTATGTGGCAGCGATCCATCTGCGGGAAAAGCGGTTGGACGCCACGGCGGTGCGTGAACTGGCCGAGCGTTTGCTGGTGGCGGGCGTGCCGCACGATCGGTTGTACCTGAACGGCCATCCGCAGGTGGCGCTGGCGTTGGGGCTTGGTGGTGTGCAGCTGCCGGGCAATTGGCCGGCGTTGGAGCGTTGGTCGCAAACGAACGGCTTGCGCCGTGGCGTGTCGGTGCACGACGTGGAGGAAGCGCTGCGGCGCGAGCGGGAAGGCGCGGATTATGTGCTGTATGGCCATATTTATGCAACGGGCTCGAAGCCGGGTTTGCTGCCGCGCGGGCTGGATGGTTTGCGCGAGCTGACGCGGCGGACGCGGCTGCCGGTTGTCGCCATCGGTGGCATTGTGGCAGCGAACGTACCGGCGGTGCGCGCCGCTGGAGCGACCGGCGTCGCCGTTATGAGCGGTATCTGGGAAGCGGATGATCCCCTGCGGGCGGCGGAGGAATATGCCGCTGCGCTGCAGGGAAAGGGGCAGGAGGAGGAACATGGGCAAAGTTGACGATGTGATCGTGATTGGCGGCGGGGTGATCGGTTGCTCGATCGCTTACCAGCTTGCGGGGCGTGGGCTGGCGGTGACGGTGTTGGAGCGCGGCCGGCTCGGTGGGGAAGCGACGGCGGCGGCCGCCGGGATGCTCGGCGCGCAAGCCGAGATGAACGAAACGGGACCGCTGTTCCAGTTGTCCCGTTGGAGTCGTTCGCTCTTCCCGCAGCTGGCGGAAGAGCTGGCAGCACTGACGGGCGTCGGCATCGGCCTCGTCCGTGAGGGGCTCCTGCACCTCGCCATGGACGAGGTGCAGGAGCGTGAGCTGCGCGGCCGTGCTGCGTTGCAGCAGGCCGCGGGCGAGCCGGCGGCGTGGCTGGACGCCGCCGAAGCTGCCCGGCTGGAGCCTGCGCTCAGCCGGGGGTTGCGCGGGGCGCTCTACCTGCCCGAAGATGGGCAGGTAGAGGCCCCGCAGCTGGCGCGCGCGTTGGCTGCGGGAGCCGCGCTGCGCGGAGCGCACCTGCGGGAGTACACGCAGGTGCGGGAGCTGCTCGTCGAGCGGGGGCGTGTCGTCGGGGTATTGACCGACGACGGCCCGCGCTACGCCGAGCGGGTGGTAGCGGCCGCAGGCGTATGGAGCGGCCGGCTGCTGGGCGGCATCGGGGCGGAGCTGCCGCTTGTGCCGGTGAAGGGCGAGTGTTTTTCGGTGCTCGCCCCGCCGGGGCTGCTGCGCCGGACGTTGTTTACGCCCGGCTGCTATATCGTGCCGAAGGCCGGGGGCCGGCTGGTCGTCGGCGCGACGATGGTGCCCGGCAGCTACGACCGCAGGGTATCGCTGGCGGGGGTCGCCGGCTTGATGCAGACGGCGCAACGGTTGCTGCCCGCGATCGGCGAAGCGGAGTGGGAGCGGGCGTGGACCGGTCTGCGCCCGCAGAGCGCAGACGGGCTGCCGTACCTCGGCGCCGTGCCGGGGTACGAGGGGTTGTACGTGGCGGCGGGGCATTACCGCAACGGGATTTTGCTGGCGCCGGCCACGGGCGTGTGGCTGGCGGCGCTTGTCGCCGGCGGCCCGGCCGAGGCGGCGGAGCTGCTGGCGCGCGAAGAGCGGCAGCGCACTGGCGCCAGCAGTTGGGCCGCGGCGTGCCGAGCAGAGCGCCTGACGGTGGCCGCGCCGGTGGGAGCGGGCGAAGGCGCGTAAGCGGTGTACGGTGTTTGGCTGCGTGGCGATGGGGGACCGTTGGGCTGGTGAGTGCCGAGGGGTGGCGGTGTGCGCACCGGAAGGACGTGACTAAGAGTATCGGGGGCCGGCCGGAGTGTGCCGCGTGAGGGGGAAACAGCGCAAGCTAACGTCTGTGGGCTGAGGCGTGCTGTGCACGCGTAGGTTAATCGCCAGTAAAGCCGGAGGAACTTGGCTAAAATATGCGGTTAGCGCGCAGCCGTGCGGTAGATCGCTTGCGAGGGAGCGGCATATATGCTGTGAAAATGCGGAAAGGCCGCTGATAGTGGCTGCCAAGCGGGCCGTGTGAGGGAGTAAGCACGACTGTCGGCCGGAACGTGCCGCGCACGCGTAGATCGACCGCCGGCGGGGCTGGAAGAAAGGTGCGACGGGCTGAGGTTAATTTTTGCCTGTACTGAACCTCGGTATGGTGGTTAACAAGCTTGGTTGTGAGGAGCACTATACGGTGCGGAAAGGCTGCCGATAGTTGGCTGCCAAGCGGGTCCTGTGAGGGAGTAAGCAGGAACGTGCCGTGTACGCGCAGGTCGACTGCCGGCGGAGCCGAAAGGAAGGTGCAGCACAGGCTGAGGTTGATTTTTGCCAGTACTGAACCCTGAGGTTTATGTAAGGTTAACAAGCTTGGTTGTGAGGAGCGCTATACGTTACGGAAAGGTTGCCGACAGTCAGCTGCCAAGCGGGCTGCGTGAGGGCAAACGCATGACTTCCGGCCGGAACGTGCTCTGCACGCGAAGGTCAACCATCGACGGAGCCGGGAGGAAGGTGCGGCACGGGCTGAGGTTTATTTTTACCTGTACCGAACCCCGGTATAGTTTATATAAGATGAACCAGCTTGGGACATGCGGCGGCAGCGTTGCAGGCCAGGTTGGAGATAACGGATAAGGAGGCTGCGCACCCATGAAGCTGCAGATCAACGGGGAAGCGCTGGAGGTGCCGGATACCGTGACGACGGTGACGGGGTTGCTGGAGCATTATCAGCTTGGCGGCAAGATGCTGGTTGTGGAGTTGGATGGCGTCATTTTGGACCAAACGGCGCACGGACATACGAAGCTGCCGGAGGGCAGCAAAATCGAAATCGTTCATTTTGTTGGAGGAGGCTAAATCATATGCTGCAAATCGGACCTCATCAATTTACGTCCCGGCTGCTGTTGGGCACGGGCAAGTTCCCGGATTTTCAGGTGCAAAAACAGGCGGTTGCGGCCAGCGAAGCGCAAATTTTAACGTTTGCGGTGCGGCGGATGAATATTTTTGAAGCGAGTCAGCCGAATTTTTTGTCGCTGTTGGACACGACGGCTTTTACGCTGCTGCCGAATACGGCCGGAGCCAAAACCGCTGAGGAAGCGGTGCGCATCGCCAAGCTGGCGAAGGCTTCGGGGCTGTGCGACATGATCAAGGTCGAGGTGATCGGCGATGACAAGACGCTGCTGCCCGATCCGCTGGAGACGCTGCGAGCGTCGGAGATGCTTTTGGAGGAAGGGTTTATCGTGCTGCCGTACACGTCGGATGATGTGCTGCTGGCCAAGCGCTTGCAGGAGTTGGGTGTGCACGCGATCATGCCCGGCGCTTCACCGATCGGTTCGGGGCAAGGCATCATCAATCCGTTGAACCTGAGCTTTATCATCGAGCAGGCGACGGTGCCGGTGATCGTCGATGCAGGCATCGGTGCACCTTCGGACGCTGCGTTGGCGATGGAGATGGGGGCGGACGGCGTGCTGCTTAATACGGCGGTATCGGGGGCCAAGGACCCTGTCAAAATGGCGCTGGCGATGAAGCTGGCGATCGAGGCCGGTCGGGCCGGTTTGGAGGCGGGGCGGATTCCTAAAAAGCGCTACGCTTCGGCGAGCAGTCCGGTGGAGGGTTTTAGCCGGGTGTAGGCGGTGATCATCGGTGGGTGATCCGGTGTCGTGGCTGTCGTGTGGGAACTGCTGGGAGCCAACATTTGGGGGCGCAGTCGCACATCGGTATTGCTTGATGGTTGCTGAACATGCGCAGCGATGGAGGGCGAGTGTGGCTGCTTGACTGTTGAATATGCAGAGTAAGGGAAGGCATTTGAAAGCTGCTTTGCTGTTCACTGTGCGTGGCAATGTAAATGTTGGGTTCATTAGTAGTTCTGTATAGTAATACTATAGGGTGCTGAACTGCGGTGAGTGTCGTAAGGTGGCTGTCAGGTTTGTGTGTTTTATGGATAGTATTTGGCGTAGTTTTATGTGGTGCTGCGTTTGAGTGAAGGGGGTTGCGTGGCTCCGTAAGGTGTTGCGCAACACAACTACGCCGGTTGTTGGCGGATAGGCGCGGCTGTGCGCGCTTGCTTTTTACATGTCAAATGATCGACAGGGAGATGACGGAATGGCTGTGCCAAAAGCATTGACGATTGCCGGCTCGGACAGCGGGGGTGGCGCAGGGCTGCAGGCCGATCTCAAAACGTTTCAGGAGCTAGGCGTGTACGGGATGTCGGCGGTGACGGCGGTGACGGCGCAAAATACGCTGGGCGTGCATGGGGTATACCCGTTATCCGCAGAGGCGGTTGAGCGGCAGCTCCACGTGCTGGGCGAGGATTTGTTGCCAGATGCGGTGAAGACCGGCATGTTGTATGACAGCGACCTGATTCGCGTGACGGCCGAAGCGGTTCGGCGGTTCGGTTGGAGCCGGCTGGTGGTCGATCCGGTGATGATTGCTAAGGGCGGCGCTGAGCTGCTGCGCTCAGAGGCTGTGGCGGCGCTGGTTGGACGGCTGTTGCCGCTGGCGGCGCTGGTAACGCCGAACATTCCCGAGGCGGAGGCACTGAGCGGTTTGCGTATTAGCGACGACGCTTCGCGCCGCGCCGCTGCGTTGCGCATTCGGGCGTTTGGCGCTGCCTGTGTCGTGATTAAGGGCGGGCATGATGAAGGGGATGCGGCGCAGTCGACGGATCTTTTGTACGATGGGGAACGGTTTGTGATGTTTACTGCTCTGCGGCTGGCGACGCGGCATGCGCATGGCACAGGCTGTACGTTCGCCGCCGCCGCCGCCGCGGGTCTGGCGGCCGGGCTGGAGGTTGTGGAGGCGGTTGGGTTGGCGAAGCGTTTTGTGCACGCGGCGTTGGCTGTGCCGCTTGAGTTGGGTGGCGGGCATGGGCCGACCAATCATTGGGCGTATCGGCAACAGGCGGCGGAAGGGGCTGTTGCTGGTTTTGCTGGTGTGATTGGCGGTGTAGATGCAGGTGTAAGAGCAGATGTGGGTGCAAGTGTAAGGGCAAATGCGGGTGAAAATGCAAGAGCAAATGTGAGTGCAAGTGCGGGTGTGAGTACAAATGCAAATGCCAGTGCAAGTACCAAGGTAAGTGCAAATGATGATGCAAGTGCTGACGCAGGCGATGCTGGCCGGGAGGTGATGTCATGAACCCGGAACAGTTGCGCGCTGCATTGCGCGTGTATTTGGTGTTGGGCAGCCCGAACTGTGCAGGTCGCGATCCGGTGCAGGTGCTGGCGGCTGCGCTGGATGGCGGAATTACGATGGTGCAATTCCGCGAGAAGGGTCCCGGGGCGCTGGAGGGTGCGTCCCGGCTTGCTCTGGGCGGCGCGCTGCGCCGCCTGTGCACCCAGCGCGGCGTCCCGTTCATCGTCAACGACGATGTGGCGCTCGCGCTGGAGCTTGGGGCCGATGGCGTGCATATCGGCCAGGAGGATGAGCCCGCAGCGCTCGTGCGGCAGCGGGCCCCGGGCCTGATTGTGGGCGTGTCTGCACACAATCAGGCCGAGGCGGAATCGGCGGTGGCCGCAGGCGCCGATTATTTGGGCGTCGGGCCCCAGTATGTCACGCGCACGAAGCTTGATGCGCGTGAGGTGCAGGGGCCCGCAGGGCTGCGGCGGATGCGGGATGCCGGCATCCGCGCGCTGCTTGTCGGCATCGGGGGCATCGATGCCGGGAACGCCGCCGCCGTCCTTGCGGCCGGGGCGGACGGCGTGGCGGTGGTCAGCGCGCTGACGCAAGCGCGTGACCCGCGCGCCGCGGCGGCAGAACTCAGCCGTGTGACGGCCGCGCCGCTGCGCGGCTAACTCCAGCAGAAACGCAGCGCGTCGGACAGTACGCTGTGGGATGTCCACTACCAAGCAAAGCCTGCTACTGTGCAGCACCCATCGCCAGCTATCGGTCGACATCGCACTAGTCAAAGTCTGCCACTGTTCAGCGCCCAGCGCATGGCCCCACCGATCATTGCGCAACACCCATCACCGGCCATCGGGCCACGCTCGCCGACCAAAGTCTGTCACTGTGCCCCATCACCGGCCACCGAGCCACACCGCACTGGTCCAGTCTGCCACTGCGCAGCACCCATCGCCAACCATCGGGGCCGGAGCCTAGCCTGCACCGGCAAAGCCCGTCACTATGCAACGCGTCCCTGCCATCGCGCGTCACATCATCGTCACAGCCGGCCAGCGACTTTCTTTTAGATATACAAGCATAACTGATCGGCGCGGAAACTTTTACTCAAGCGCGGTTGCTTATCTTTAATAGACGACAACGGGAGTTTTTCTGATAACCATTTATGATACGGAGGGATTTCATTGACAACGAACCAGCAAACGCCAGAAGTGCAAACTTCGTCTTTTCCGGGCAGCCGCAAGGTGTATGTGGAGGGCTCGCGGCCGGATATCCGCGTTCCGATGCGCGAGATCGCGTTGGGCTCATCGACGAACCTGCAGGGTGAGGAGGAGGCAAATGAGCCGGTCCGCGTGTATGACACGAGCGGCTTGTACACGGATCAGGCGCAAGCAACCGATATCCGCAAGGGTTTGCCGGCCAATCGTCTGGCTTGGATCACGGAGCGTGGTGATGTAGAGGGCTACGAAGGGCGCGAGGTGAAGCCGGAGGACAACGGTTTGTCGAGCCCCGGGGCCAAAGGCGCCGCCGAGGTGTTCCCGGGCCTGCAGCGCCGTCCGCTGCGCGCCAAGCCGGGGCGCAATGTGACGCAAATGCACTATGCCCGTCAGGGCATCATCACGCCGGAGATGGAATACATCGCGATCCGCGAGAACGTGAAGCCGGAGTTTGTGCAGGGCGAGGTGGCGCGGGGCCGGGCGATCATTCCGTCGAACATCAACCATCCCGAAAGCGAACCGATGATTATCGGCCGTAATTTTTTGGTCAAAATCAACGCCAACATCGGCAATTCTGCCGTCGCCTCCTCGATTGAGGAAGAAGTGGAAAAAATGACGTGGGCCACCCGCTGGGGCGCGGATACGATCATGGACCTGTCGACCGGCAAAAACATTCACACAACCCGCGAATGGATCGTCCGCAACTCGCCGGTGCCCGTCGGCACGGTGCCGTTGTATCAGGCGCTGGAAAAGGTCAACGGCAAAGCCGAGGACCTGACGTGGGAGGTGTACCGCGATACGCTGATCGAGCAGGCTGAGCAGGGTGTGAGTTATTTTACCATTCATGCCGGGGTGCTGCTGCGCTACGTGCCGCTGACGGCAAAACGCGTAACGGGGATTGTGTCGCGCGGCGGCTCGATTATGGCCGCTTGGTGTCTGGCGCACCACAAGGAAAATTTCCTGTATACGCATTTCGAGGAAATATGCGAGATTATGAAAGCTTACGATGTTGCGTTTTCGTTGGGCGACGGCTTGCGCCCGGGTTCGATTGCCGACGCCAATGACGAGGCGCAGTTCGCCGAACTGGAGACCTTGGGCGAGTTGACGCAAATCGCCTGGAAGCATGATGTGCAGGTGATGATCGAAGGACCGGGTCATGTGCCGATGCATATGATCAAGGAAAATATGGACCGCCAACTGGAGGTGTGTCAGGAAGCGCCGTTTTACACGCTCGGGCCGCTGACGACGGACATTGCACCGGGCTACGACCATATTACGTCGGCGATTGGCGCGGCGATGATCGGTTGGTTTGGCACAGCGATGCTGTGCTATGTGACGCCGAAGGAGCATCTGGGCCTGCCGAACAAAAACGACGTGCGCGAAGGCGTCATCACCTACAAAATCGCTGCTCACGCTGCCGATCTTGCTAAAGGCCATCCGGGCGCGCAGGTGCGCGACAATGCTTTGTCCAAGGCGCGTTTTGAATTTCGTTGGCGCGACCAGTTCAATCTGTCGCTCGACCCGGAGCGGGCGATTGAATACCACGATGAGACGCTGCCGGCCGAAGGCGCGAAAACGGCGCACTTCTGCTCGATGTGCGGACCGAAGTTTTGCAGCATGCGCATTACGCAGGATATTCGCCAATACGCCCATCAGCAAGGGCTGGAGGAGGAAAAAGCGCTGCAAAGCGGGATGGAGGAGAAGGCCCGCGAGTTCCGCGAGGCGGGGAGCAAGATTTACAGCTAAGCTGGGGCGGCTGCGCCCGGCATAAATAACAAGCGTCTTTGCCTATTGCGGCAGAGGCGTTTTTTGTTTGCTGCCTATCGATCGGTTTACGATTTCTTGTCACCTCAACTTTCGCCGAGCGAAAGTCGGCTGAACTGACCTGTATCCTATTGGACCAGGGGGGTTATATTTTTTCACCCTACCCAGGGGGGTATCAAGTGTGTATGATGGTTAGGAAAACGTTTTCCTAACTATTATTCCCCAAAAAAGGGCATTGTTCAAAAGCTTGTGTTCGCATTCGCGTTCCCTTTTTCATGAGTTTTTGTTCGTGCGATGTAAGACTTTAGGAGGTGATGGCCATCGAGGCATGACTGCGACTGCGCTTGCGCTTTACACAAGTTTCAGATTTTTTGAAGGTTAAAAATGGGAACACATGAATTTAAAAGGAGAGATCATTAATGAATGCTACATGGACCCGAACCCGCAGCGCCTTGCGCAAAGGATTTGGCCAGAAGACGTTAGTGCTGATGCTGACGCTCGTGATGGCGATGCCTTTTATCGTAGCGGGAACTGCTTCTGCGGATTTCGGTACAAGCAAGGTATTGGTGAACCAGATCGGCTATCTTCCGCTGGCTAACAAAGTAGCGACGATTGTCACCCCTACGACCATGACAACAGGCACCACCTTTAAAGTTATTAATACATCAACGAATATGGTTGTTAAAACCGGGACTACCACGGTAAAAGGTATGGATAACGCTTCCGGCGATTTTGTGCATAAAGCGGATTTCTCCGATGTAACCGCTCTGGGAACTTATCGCGTAGAAGTTCCGGCTCTGACCACAGGAGGCGTTAGCGTTAATTTTGTGATCGCCAATGACATCTATCCAGATCTTCCGAAAGACGCCATGGGGTATTTTTATTTCCATCGTCTCGGTGCGGATCTTGACGGATTCTCCGGCACGCCTTACTACCGCAAAGCGATTCACGACTGGAACACAGCTATCTCTTGCTACTATCCACGCGGAAACGATGCATATGATGGACCGATCTATCCGACAACGATTCCGAGCGACTGGTGCGGCGGGGAAAAACTGAATGTGAAAAACGCTTGGGCCGATGCGGGCGACTTCGGTACGTATCCGGTCAACCACGCGATTTCGGCTTGGACCCTATTGAATTTATATGAAGTCGACCCGACGATTCTGCCGAACAATTCATTAAACGTGTCTCCTGCTGAGAAAACGAACGGCGTGTCAGATTTGTTGGACGAAGTCAACTTTGGTTCTACTTATTTGAGAGGCATGCTTCCAACCAATACATCGCTGCTCGCTTCCCATAAGATCACGAATGATGATTTCGGGATCCGTCCGGGCATTGACCCGTGGTGGCAAGATTCCTGGACTGTGCAAAAAGATACGTTCTACAACTGGAATGTGTCCAATGGCACAGGAAATCCAACGCAAATTTTCTCCTCTAACATGGAAGGTCTCGTTCACTTTGAGAATAAAATGAACGATTACATCCTGAATGGCCCCTTGCCAATCGGCCAAACAAGAAACACGCTTCGTTATGCACAGCCACCTTCAACTGCAGCGACTTACGCCGTAGCGCGCGTTGCCGCTCAATTGGCACGGACGCTTTCCGCAAGCACCGATCCTACGACGTTATCGGATGCACAAAAATATTGGGCTACGGCGAAAGATGCTTGGCAGCGCGCAACGACCCTGCCGACGATCATCAGAAATCAGGTCGACCACCCGGCAGGCGACCCGAATTCCCGGCAATTTGAATCGCCAGGCGGCGGTGACTACCCGGATGCCGTAATTACAGACGATAAGTACGCAGCGGCTGTTGAAATGTATCTGACCGCAAATAAGCTTGGCGATGCCAATAAAGCGGCGTATAAGAGCGCTGTCACCGGTGCAGGAGCCGAGTATAAAAAGGTTGCGTTATTTGACTGGCAATCCAGCGGTCCGTCCGGCTCCTTGTCATTGATTACCGTACCAAACGATCTTCCGGCTGCCGACATTACGTCCATTGAAAATAACGTATTGGCATTTGCCGACACTCAATTGGCTACGATCGCCAGCGAAGGATATCCGACGCCGCTGGCGCCAATCTGGAATGCAGCGGCTAACCGTTATGAATATGACTGGGGTTCCAACGCGCTTGTCGTGAACAAAATGATCATGCTGGGCCATGCGTTTGAAATTACCAAAAAGCGGGGAACGCCGGACTTGAAATACCTGAAAGGTATGTATCAAGCGATGGATTACCTGATGGGTACAAACGCATTAAATATTTCCTTCGTCACAGGTTACGGCCAGTTCTATGAAAAAGTGACACATGACCGTTTGGCTTACAATCTGTACCACTTCGATAACATCCCTTATCCAAAGGGCTGGTTGGCTGGCGGTCCCAACAACGCTTCCAATAGCGACGGCGTTACGCCTACAGGTCTGCCTCCTGCCAAAACGTATGCCAGCTACGGCACGGACGGCAACGTTCAAGCATTCGCTTCCAAAGAAAATACGATTAACTGGAACGCTCCTCTTGCATGGGTTGCTGCCTACATGAACGCTAACAAAAGCTATCTGGTCGGTTCAACGCTGGGCACCAGCACCTTGAGCGCTGCGGCGGGCAACGCATCCGCGAGTATTACCTGGACGGCAGCAACAGGCGCTACCAGCTACACGCTGCAAACGTCTCCGACAACTGCCGGTACTTTCTCCAATGTGAGCGGCGCTGTCAACACCACGGCTCTTAGCTTTAATGCTTCCGGTTTGACCAACGGCACACCGTATTGCTATCGTGTCATCGCGTCCAACGGCTCGTCCACGACGACTTCCAATGTCGTTTGCGTGACGCCGAATGTCTCGCTGGGCACCAGCACCTTGAGCGCAACGGCGGGCAACGCATCCGCGAGTATTACCTGGACGGCAGCCACGGGCGCTACCAGCTACACGCTGCAAACGTCTCCGACAACTGCCGGCACTTTCTCCAATGTGAGCGGCGCTGTCAACACAACGGCTCTTAGCTTTAATGCTTCCGGTTTGACCAACGGCACACTGTACTGCTATCGCGTCATTGCGTCCAACGGTTCTGCCACGACGACTTCCAACGTCGTGTGCGTGACGCCTCAAGGCGGGTCCACACCTACATTTACGCTGGAGTACCACCGCGATACGGACGGCAATGCTACGGACAATAAGGTTCATGCCTTCTTCCGCATTACCAATACAAGTCCAGCGGGGTCCCCGGCAGTCAACTATTCGGACTTGAAAATTCGCTATTGGTACACCAAAGGCACGACAACGGCTGAGAACTTCACGAGCGACTACGCTGCTGTCAATACCAGCAATGTACTTGGCGGAACGTTCCCATGGAGCCCAGCCGTCACAGGAGCCGACACGTATCTGGAAATCGGCTTCAAACCGGGGCCGACGCTGGCCGCAGGTGCCAACAGCGGTGAAATCCAAGGTCGGGTCAATAAAGTCGACTGGTCGAACTACAGTGAAGCCGACGATTATTCGTACCTGCCGAATCAATACAGCTTTGCTACGAACAACAAAGTAGCTCTTTATTATCAGGGACAACTGGTTTGGGGAACAGAGCCGAGCTCTCCGGGAATTCCAGCCGCTCCGGCTTCCCTTACAGCAACAGCTGGCAACGGCAGCGTCACACTGACCTGGCCGGCTTCCAGCTACGCCACGAGCTACACGGTCTACCGGAGCACAACCAACGGCAGCGGATATGCCGCCCTTTCAGCCGGCACCGGTATTTCTGGAACTACATTCACCGATACGACTGCAACTAACGGAGTAACGTACTACTACGTAGTACGGGCTGCGAATAGCGCCGGCTCCAGCGGCAACTCGCCGCAAGCGAGCGCCACGCCTAACGCAACTGTCACAAACTTGGCTGTACAGTATCGCGCTATGGATACAGATTCGGGCAATAATCAAATTCAGTTTACCGTATCGATCAAAAACAATGGAGCTACAGCTGTTAACTTCAGCGATTACAAAATCCGCTATTACTTCACGAGCGACGGCGCTACTTCATTTAATGTTTTCTGCGACTGGGCTTCAGATAGCAGCACAAACCAATGCGGAAACGTAACCCGACAAGTCGTAGCATTAGCAACGCCTGTAGCGGGTGCAACCCATTACGTGGAAATCGGCTTTTCCTCCGGTATGGGTCAGGTTCCTGCCGGTACGGTTAGCGGGAATGTTCAAATCCGCGTTCACAAAAGCGATTGGACAAACTTCACGGAAGCGGGCGATTACTCCTTCGATCCATCCAAAACGTCGTTGACGGATTGGAATAAAGTCACCTTGCTGAATGCGTCGAATGCGATTCTTTGGGGAACTGCTCCTTAATCCATCACTAGTCTAGTAGGTAATCAAATAAGGCGGGGCTTCTCCGTGCAGGCGTTACACACAGTCTGCCGGAGGAGTCCCGTTTTTATTTTATTCAATATTTCTCCTGTTCCTTCATCACCTGTTCGATCCCCAGCAAAATCACCTTTAAGCCGAAATCAAACGCCGTGTCGCTTCCCATCAGCTCGAACAGATTGTTGGTAAACATCCTCCGAAACAGCCCCGCATCCGCATCGCTCATGGCATCGAGAAGTTGGGTCATGTCCTCGCCCGGCAGCGTTTCCTGAGCCTGCAGCATCGCAGACACATTGCGCTCATGCTGATAGTCGTCGAGAACGAAGTAGAAGACGAAGTTTACCAGGGTGGTAACGACTTGCATTTTCTGATCTTGTTCGAGCGGCGTCTCTTCCACGCAGAGCAGCATACGGTTGGTAAACCGGATAATGTCCGGTTCGTGGGGCAGCGTCATCATCATAAGCTGCGTAGAGCAGGGATACCGGCGGAGCACCTGTCGTACCGTAACCGCCAGCGCTGCCAACTGTTCTTTCCAGTCCCCCTCGGAGTGAAATTCCTCCAGAATGATTTTCGATATCTGATTGGCTAGACGTTGGTAAAGGTGCTGCTTGCTCTTGAAGTACCAGTAGAGCGAAGGGGCCTGAATCCCCAGCCGGTCGGCCAATCGCCGCAAGCTGAATTTCTCGATGCCTTCCTCGCCGAGAAGCTCCCACGAGGCTTTCAAAATTTTATCCTCTGAAATTTGGGGTTGCTGTTTTTTCATCGGTATCCGCCCTTTTATCTAACAGTGTAAGTTTTTACTTTACAGATCCATATGTTCATGATATCATCTTACACTGTAAGGTTCAATCTTACACTGTTAGTTTGAAGGGGCAACAACACTTTGGAAGACCTCCCAATAAATCAAGAAAGAAGTGATCCGCATGGAAACCGCCAATCTCCATTACTTTGAAAAAGCGCCAATCGCCAAAGCCGTAGCTCACTTTGCGGTGCCGATGATGTTGGGCACGTCCATGAGCGTTATCTATTCCATTTTGAACGCCTATTTCCTTGGCACCTTGAATAATACGGCCATGTTAACTGCGCTCGCGCTAACCTTGCCGCTATTCGCGGGCATTATGGCGCTGGGCAACCTGATCGGCATTGGCGGCGGTGCATTTATCTCCCGTTTGCTGGGAGAGAAAAACTATGATGAGGTCAAGCATGTGTCCTCATTTGCTTTTTACAGCAGTCTCGTTCTCGGCCTGATTGTGATGACCGTCGGGCTCCCGTTGATCGATCCGATCGTGCATGGACTGGGGGCAACACCTGATTCCTTCGGGTTTACCAAAGATTATGTCAGGATCATGTTGATCGGCTCGCCGGTTGTCGTTTTGTTTTTTACGCTGGAAAATATCGTGCGCGCGGAAGGTTCAGCCATTACGTCGATGGTCGGTATGATACTCAGTGTGGTCGTCAATATTATTCTTGATGTGCTGGTTATCTTCGTGTTCCATTGGGGTGTGATTGGCGTGGCGTCGGCTACCGTTGTTTCGAATCTGGTTGCGAGTGCCTTTTACGCTTTCCATTTGGGTGTGAAGAGCCCCTTCTTGACCGTCTCCGTCAAATGGTTTAAGGCGAGCAAGGACATTTTGAGCAATGTATTTAAAATCGGCGTTCCCGTCTTTATTATGAGCATCTTCTTGGGCGCCATGTCGCTTATCTTTAACCATTTTCTGGTTGAATACGGAGAGCAGGCCGTGGCGGGGTACGGCATTTCATCCCGTTTATTGCAATTTCCCGAGTTTGTTCTGATGGGTTTATGCGAAGGTGTCGTGCCGTTGATTGCCTTCTCGTTTACAGCGAATAAATTGCGCATGAAGCATACGATTGCGTTTACGATTAAAACGATTGTAGCCTTAGCCGTTGTGTTCGGCGTTATCGTTTATCTGATTTCCGACCTGTTGATCGGTTTATTTACGAATGATCCGCAGTTAATTGAAATGGGCAGCTATATTTTGCATGTGACGTTTTTGTCGTTGTTCATAACAGGCATGACCTCGTTGTTTACGGGAATTTTCCAGGCGACAGCGCAAGGGACCGCAGCCTTTATTATGTCCATCATTCAAGGGATTACGCTGATTCCGGTGCTGTTTATCGCCAATCGGCTGAATGGCTTCCACGGGGTGGTCTGGTCGCTCATCATTGCCGATGCCGTTGCGTTCCTTGTGGGCGCCACGATGTTGTATGTGCTGCGGACCCGATTGCAGCCGGATTTGGAAAGTCTGGTGCAGTAGCGGTTGCGGACCTGCCAACTTCAACAGCGCATGCGCTGGGCATATTTGACATCATCTGCGCCTCGCCGTATGATACGGGTAAACTGAAACAGAGAGAAACCGGCCGACTGGCAGTACCGTCTGCGCGGCAGGCAAGAGGAGGACACACCCGATGTTGGACCCAAGACAAACGAAGCTGGCCGACGTGCTGGTCAATTATTCCGTGAAGGCGAAGCCGGGCGAAAACATCCTGATCGAGGCGTTTGGCATCGATTCTGTGTTCGTCAAGGAACTGGTGAAAAAAGTACATGCCGCCGGAGCGCATCCGTTCGTGCAGCTGCGCGACCATACGGTGTTGCGCCAACTGGTGATGGAGGGCACGGAGGCGCAAATTCAGGCGTGGGCCGACATCGACGCTTACCAGATGAAGCTGATGCAAGGCTACATCGGTGTGCGCGGCGGCGCAAACATCAACGAGATGTCCGATATTCCGGCCGACCGGATGAAGCTGTACAACTCGATTTACAGCCGGCAGGTGCATTTTGATATCCGCGTGAAGGACACGCGCTGGGTGGTGCTGCGCTACCCGACGCCGTCGATGGCCCAATTGGCCGGGATGAGCACGGAGGCGTTCGAGGCGTTTTATTTTCAGGTGTGCACGATGGATTACAGCAAAATGTCGCGGGCGATGGACGCGCTGAAGGCGCTGATGGACCGCACCGATCGCGTGCGGCTGGTCGGGCCGGGCACGGACCTGCGCTTTTCGATCAAGGGCATCGGCAGCGTCAAATGCGACGGCGAGTTGAACATTCCCGATGGCGAGGTGTATTCCGCCCCGGTGCGCGATTCGGTGAACGGCGTCATCAGCTTCAATACGCCTACGCCGCATGACGGCTTTACGTTCGAGAACATCCGCTTGGAATTTGAAAACGGCAAAATCGTCAAAGCGACCGCCAACGATACGGCGCGGATCAACGACATTCTCGATATCGACGAAGGCGCGCGGTATGTCGGCGAATTTGCGATTGGCGTCAACCCGTACATTCAGCATCCGATGAAGGATACGCTGTTCGACGAAAAGATCGACGGCAGCTTCCATTTTACGCCGGGCAACTGCTACGACGACGCTTACAACGGCAACCGCTCGTCGCTGCATTGGGACATCGTGAACATTCAACGCCCTGATTACGGCGGCGGCGAAATCTGGTTTGATGACGTGCTGATCCGCAAGGACGGCCGTTTCGTTGTGCCGGAGCTGGAGCAGCTTAATCCTGAGAATTTGAAGGATTAGACGGGCGGGCCCGAACATTTGCGGGCGATGGGCAGCTTGATACATAAAGAAACGTCCCGGATTTGAAATGTCATCCATCGTTTTGGAGGACGATTCAATGATCCGGGACGTTTTTTTGCAGGGAGATATTGAAGTTGTCGGCCAGGGCGTTCAGTTGTTTATTCATTTATTTTTCATAAAACCGATGATGCCCAATACAAGAAAACAAAGACCTGCAACCATCTTGAGAGTGAAATTAAGATATATACTGGTCATATTAAGAATCTCATTTTTGGGATGATAATCAAACCATAGGCCCGTAAAGGCTAGAAGAATCATCAAACAAGAAAAAGCAATAATAAAAATATAACGTTTTATAATAGCCACCTCCTAAATTTAATCAAGCAATGATATTGAAAATCATACCATAATTATAATAGTATATTATTATTTTTATTTTAAAACTTTATTTAATAAATATTACATTTTATGGTATAATTATTTGGAATTTATCCCAATTTAGGAGTGGTTTATTTTGAAGAGGTCCAAGCTACTAATCTCAGCCATGATTCTTTCAGTATTTTTTGCAACATGCGTACCCGTTGCCGTTGCACAATCCCCGGAAATCCAATCCAATCAAACCAAAAATGTTGAACAATTCGATATCATTACTTTAGCTCTAAATAGCGACGGAGTTTATGTACCTAGCGGTTATAAGACTGTAACTGCAATTTCTACAATTGAAACTCAAGGTGCACAAGTAGCAACAAATGTTTCGGTTGTAGAAGATTATTATGACCTGAACAATAATTTTATTAATAGCCAAGTTAAACATGAAGAATTTCAAAATAATTTAAATACGGGGGAAGCTAAAGTATTGAAACAAAACAAAACATTCGTGAAAGCACAAAATACTGCACCAACGGTAATTACTACAGTAGCTTCTGCCAAGATTACTGCAGATAATAAATTTCATTTGTTCACATTAACTGATGGTGAAAAAGATAATCTTGAGAAGAAAGTTAACGAAATTGTCCAAACCTTAGATAAAGGACAATTAACTGACACTAAGGGTGTAACACAAGTAGACATCGATAAAGTAAAAGCCACAGTGGCACAACTTCAAACGCGTGCTAGTGCATTATCTGCAAGTTCTTCCGTGGCAATGGCCGGAGCCTATGATAATTACTATAATTATGACTACAGTACCGGTAATTATTTAGTCCAGACTTTATCTGCCCAAGCGCATAATTACCTTCGCTACACCGGGTCGACTTCTGGCAATAGTACAGCCTCCAATTCCTTTAACACATTCAAGGGATACATTGATAATTATGAACAAACAACTCAGACCTATATGGACGGTGCAACTATGTCTGAACTTGTAGGCTGGGCTTTTACTTTAGCTGCTCTGATCACTATGGTTACGGGGTTTGCCTCTGGACCTGTGGGATGGATTGCAATTGTTTCATATTATGGAGGTGCCCTTGCGACTTTTGGTGGTTATACATCAACTGCTTACGCAACAGTTAGTAGACTAAATCTAAGTCAGGTTGCAGCTCAGTATTTATCGAATGCTAGAACAATAAATTTCAACGGCGGCACGTATTGGCCAAATTCGTCTCTTTCTGTTGTAACGGGGTTCTAATATGGTGCGAAATTTAGTTGACTAAACGATTAGTAGTTTAAATCAGTATACCGCCTTGCGTTCCGTCGCTTGGCGGTTTCTTTTTGCCGTGGTCAGGAACACAGCAAATCCAATCTGATCCGGGTGCTTCACATACCGCCCGGAACCTCGGAAGGATCAGCGACCTGCCACCAGTGGCTTTCCCGCCGGGAGTGCTGGCGACTGGCCAACCCTGAACGAACAGGCTGCGCCGTTCGATTCGTTGGTCAGCCAGCCAGCGCCCCGGCGCCGGGAGAAACTACGTCTGATCCCGAAGACGCTTTCGATGCGTCGTCAGCGGCTTTGTCTTTTGTCTCCCTTTTCGCTTGTGCGAATGAACTCTGGATTGGCATAACACCAAATTCATAATTGAAAGGGCGTGTTCCGTATATCTGAAAAACTGTTGATACCGAGTTTAATTTTTGTTTGTATAATCATCATATATTGTTTTGTGTTCATTTCTGGCAGAGTAAGCAAACGAGCCGCCTTGATTACATTAGAAAATGTACAAGTTCAGAACAAACGGGAAGATAAGTGGAGGCCTTCCGCAAATTCAGCTGGGGTTATGGCTTATTGGGGCTTGTTTCTGCTTGAAGATGGAACCACCCTCGAATTGAAGATGACGAAGTATGAGGATTTTGAAAGATTAAAGATTGCTGCACGAGGAACGTTGACCTATCAAAAAAAGCGTATATTTCTACTATTCGTGAAATTTGAGGCAAGAATTGTATAGCTTCTTTCTAAAGTAGAAGTTCATTTCTACCGTCTTGCGACTAGCGCCAGGCGGTTTCTTTTTCTGTGCAAGAACATGCTTTCATGTCGAGGGTTGCGGTGGTAAGCCATGGATGTTTTGTCTATCGAAGATGAACACGATATGCACTCTACCCACAAAACAACAAACCCAATTAACCCGCAGGGGCACATTTTTTCACCCTAGATGGTCTATAGGGGCGGCGATATAGTAGGGGTATCCCCTCTTGTCTTTGCGGAAAGTTGGTGAAAGCGTTTCAGAATGGAGACGCCGGGCCGGCTGGACGAAGGACGTTTTTTTGCCGGATACGGTTAGCTTGGGGCCGAGCTACGGTAGAAGGAGGTGCTGTGCGCTGAAATAAACGCGCGTTTACAGCGGCGTGAAGGTTGAGACTTCCGTCCGCGCAAGCGTTGTGATTTTGAACAGGGAGATGATTCATTCGTGAAAGAGAAGAAGTGGGTCCGCCGGCTGGTGATGGTGTGGGTGGCGGTGTTGATGGTCGTTCCATTTTTCGCTTCGGTGTCGTATGCCGATTTTGATACGGGCAACATTCGGGTGAACCAGATCGGTTATGAGCCGGATGCGGACAAGATCGCCACGGTCATCATTCCGTCAGCGAGCGCTTCGCCGTCGACGCCGCTCAGTTGGCAGCTGCTCGACTATTATAATCATGTGGTGATGTCCGGTATGACGACCAACGTCGGTCTGGATGCGGCTTCGGGCGATTATGTGCACAAGATTGATTTTTCCGCATTCAAGGCGGTAGGCAGCGACTACAAGCTGGCGGTCGATACGCTGGGCACAAGCGTCTATTTTGACATTCAGCCGGATTTGTATCCGGCGTTGCCTGCGGAGGCGATGAACTATTTTTACTTTCACCGCATGGGTGATCCGACGGTAGCGCAATATTTGCCGAGTGCGGTATATGCTCGCGCGGCGCTGCATCCGGGGGATTCGGCGGTTGCGTGTCTGGCGATTACGGACAGCGCTGCGCAAAAGGGCTGCGTAGGCACGCTGAACGTAAAAAATTCCTGGGCTGACGCCGGCGATTACGGAATTTATCCGGTGAACCATGCGATTTCGGCGTGGACGCTGATGAACTTTTTCGAGCGATATCCGTCGTCGTTCCCCGACAGCTCGCTGAACTTGCCGGAGCGCGGCAATGGCATTCCCGATATTCTCGATGAGGTTGCTTACGGCTCCACCTATATGTACGGCATGTTGCCGGCGACGGGGCTGGCCTCGCACAAGGTGACGAATGTGCAGTGGGGCGACGGCTTCAACCAGACGACGGCCGGGTTCGTGAACTATGAGAATACGAGCACGGCACTGGGCGGCCGCAAGGCGCAGCCGACGTCGACGGCAGCGACGTATGCGGTGGCGCGCACGATGGCTCAGCTGTCCCGCGTGCTCAAGCCGTACAACGCCACGCTGGCGGCCAGCTACTGGGCGAAGGCAAAGGATGCGTTCTCGCGGGCGGCGACGCTGCCGGTCATTTATTATTCCGGCACGACAACCGATTCGGTTGGCGGCGGCGATTACGACGATGTAAAAATTACCGACGACCGCTATGCCGCAGCGGTGGAGATGTATTTGACGGCTTACAAAAATGCCGATGCCAATTTGGCCGCTTATCGCACCGAGGTGCGCAATGCCGCGGATTTCAAAAAGGTCGGGCAATTCGACTGGCAGGAGGTCGCCACGACGGGCACGTTGTCGCTGTTGTCCGTGCCGAATGATTTGACGGCCGCCGAGCTGAACGATATGAAAGCGAACGTAGCCACGTATGCGAGCTCGCTGGTCGCGATGCAAAACGCCGAAGGTTATCCGGCTTTGCTCAGCCCGGGCGCATCGAACCAATATCCGTGGGGCTCGAACTCGTTTATCGTCAACCGGATGATGGTGCTCGGTTATGCCTACGATCTGTCCAAAGCGAGCGGCGCGCCGAATCTGGGCTATCTCAAGGCGATCAACCGCGGCATGGATTATCTGATGGGCACGAATGCGATGAAGCTATCTTACATTACAGGTTATGGCGAATATTATGAAGCCGATACGCATGATCGGTTCGCTTGGGTCGCTTCGGGCAAAAGAACGCGCACGACGCCATATCCGCGCGGCTGGCTGTCCGGCGGTCCGAACAATGACGTCATCAACGACGGCATCGCCGGGGGCACGGGACGTCCCGGTACGCCAACCGGCATGCCGCCGGCCAAAAGCTACGCCGGGCCAAATAGCGCGCCCGAAGCCTGGGCGTCGAAGGAAAATACGATCAACTGGAACGCTCCGCTGGTCTGGGCGGCGCAATACATCCGCAACAATCAAAACGATTTGTACACCGGCTTTAGCCTGACGTCTTCCTACGGACCTTCCTCGGCGATTCGGCTGACTTGGCTTTCCCAGGGCACAGGTTATACGTACGATGTGTATGTTTCCGATCCGTCGACTGGCGCGATGACGCTGTACGGCAATGTCGGAGCGTCGACGACGGTTGATATTTCCCGGCCTTCGTTTGTGCCTTATTATTTCAAGGTGGTTGCCGTTAACGCCAATCCGGCGCTGAACCAAACGAGCCGGGTGCTGCAAGCCAGCGGTTATCCGACGCCGGCGCAGCCGAATATTCAAATTCTGCCGGGCAGCAGCTCGATCGGTTTGACTTTTGATATGACCGGTTCGACGAACGTGGTGATGCGCTCCGAAAACAACAGCACCTGGACGTATCTTGGCGACGGCGTATACGGACCGAGCGGCGGCGGTTACTACTTGGACAGCACGGTACAGCTGAACAAAACGTATTACTACAAGGTCGTGGCAACGGCCTACCGCTATGGCAGTACGGACAGTGCGGTCGTCTCCGGGCGCACGGTGGCGGCTGCGACGAATTATTTTGCCACCTCGCTGGAAAGCGGCCAAACGCAGACGACGTGGGGCGATACGGCCGAAGCGAGCGCCAATATCGGCGGATACTTGCCGACGATTCAGCCGGAGGCGTCCGTGCGGTACAACGAGCTGGCCAAAACAGGCACGGCGGCGCTGATGTTTTCCGGCAAGGATAACAGCACCGGCAGCTCTTACATTCGCTTTAAATCGTTTGATGTCAACATTCCGGTCAACGATCCGAATTTGAAGCTGAATTATTGGTTTTATCCGCAAACGGCTTTGGCTAGAAATGTAATCGTCGATCTGGTGATGACCGATGGCACGTTGATGAGCGACTGCTACGGTTTGAGCGATGCGCAGGGCAACGGCGTAGAGCCATCCTCCGGCCGCGGTACGGTCAATGCTTGGACGCAGGTGCAGTTCAATTTTGCGCCGTATGTGATGGGCAAAACGGTCGACCGCATTCTGATCCACTATAAGGATTGGGAGTACGGCGGCACGACGGGATCATTCCGCGGTTATGTCGACGATATTAAGGTTACGAACTAAGCAGTGCCTCGATTGGCAAAAAAGTAAGCGGCCAGGCCGTCTTGTCCCGGATGTTCCGGGATGGGGCGGCTTTGGCCGCGTTAAGCGAGCTGCACGGGTGGTGGCGCTGGAGCGCCATCCGCAGCGGCAACGCTCAGCCGATCTTGCCGCTGCCGTTCAGCGCCTGGTATTGGCGCGGCGGCAGGCCGACGGTTTTTTTGAACGTGCGGATGAAGTTGGAGTAGTCGTTGAAGCCGGACAGCTGGCAGGCGTCGGTGACGGTGCTGCCGTCGCGCAGCAGGCTTTTGGCCCGGGCAATCCGCTTGAACAGGATGTGCTCGTGGATCGTGCTGCCGGTATGCTTTTTGAACAGCCGGCACAGGTAGGAGCGGTTCATGAAAAATGTCGATTCCAGTGTCTCCAGCGACAGGTCCTGATCGAGATGTCCGTCGATGTAAGCGAGCAGCGCGGTCAGTTTTTCGGGAATGTGTACGGTTTTCTGCGGCTCGTCCTGGCGGCTGAACGCCTGATTGATGAACACCAGCAGCTCGATGAACGTCGTGACGTAGAGGATGTCGGCGCCCGGCGGGGCGTCCGGCTGCTTATGCTGCTTCAGCCGCTCGCAGAGCTGCAGCATCTCCTCGATCTGGTGCGGGTTCATGCGCAGCCGGTTGTTTTCGCCCAAGGCACGTTGGGTGAAGCAATGCAGCAGATCCAGCTGCGGCGAACTGAAAGCGGCGATTGGCCGCGGGTCGAAATGCATGACGATCACTTCGTAGCGCTGGCGCGGCGTGCGGAAGTTCGGGCGGTGCAGCTCGCTGCTGTTCATGACGAGCAGGTCGCCGTGCTGCAGCGGGTATGCTTGCTTTTCGATAAAATAATGCACGTCGCCGCCGAGGAAGAAATAAATTTCAAAATGATCCTGGTGCAGGTGGAAATCGAAGGACTGCGGTTCGTGCGTCCGTTTGTGCTCAAAGGTGATTGCGTGCTCCAGGCTGCGATAAAGCTCCTGCATGCGAGTGCCTCCTGTGGACAAAATCAACAAGGTCAACAAAAGCCATCTTTTGCCCAATAAATGCAATGAATACGGTTTTATTATACTGCAAGATAGACGTAGGGCAAACTAGGGAGGGATTTGGCGATGAAGTTATCTGTGTTTACGGTGGCGACCCCGGAGCTGATGCCGGAGGAACTGGCTGCAGCGGCCCGGGAAGCGGGGCTGGACGGCATTGAGTGGCGGTATAAGGAGATTCCCGCCGAAGCGTTGGAGGAAGCGCCGTCGTTCTGGCGGCATAACCTGTGTTCGATTGATCCGGCGACGGACGAGGCGGGGCTGGTGCGTTTTCGCCAAGCCGCGGAGGCGCACGGGCTGCGCTCGGTCAGCGTGACGCCGTATTTGGCCTGCGGCGATATCGCCGGCACGGAGCGGGTGATGCAGGCGGCGCGCGCGTTGGGCGCGGGCTTCATCCGTGTCGGCGTGCCGTGGTATGACGGCAGCCGCGCTTACGGCGATTTGTACAAGGAAGCGGTCGCTTACCTGGGCGAGGTGCAGGAGCTGGCGCGCCAATACGGCGTGAAGGGGCTGGTGGAGACGCATCACCAGACGATCACGCCTAGCGCGGGGTTGGCTCACCGGCTCGTCGCGGCGTTCGACCCGGCGCTGATCGGCGTCCTTCATGACGCCGGCAACATGGTCCATGAGGGCTTTGAGCACTACCGCATGGGGCTGGAGCTGCTGGGCCCGTATTTGGCCCATGTGCATGTGAAGAACGCCGCCTGGGTGCAGGACGGCGTTCGCGCAGACGGCTCGCCGCAATGGCGCGCCGTCTGGACGCCGATTCGCGAAGGCGTCGTCGATTGGCCGCAGTTGCTCGGCGTGCTGCGGGATATCGGCTACGACGGCTATCTCGGCGTCGAGGATTTCAGCGGGCAGCTGCCTGCCCGCGAGATGCTGCGCCAGTTCGCCGGTTCGATGCGCGAGTGGCTCGCGCTGCTGTAACGGCGGTATGGCGTGATGGAAGCGGCGGGTGAGCGGCCCGCCGGATTGCAGGCTGTACCCGCGTCATGTCGATGGCGCGGGTGCAGCTTGTTTTTTTGGGCGGACAGCGGTGGCGAATTGGAGTTTATCGGGAAAAACGGGTAAGATGATAGGGGTAGGCAGAGGCAAGATTGTTGAGAGGGGTCTAACAATGAAGCTGTCCAAATCCGTCAAGCTGTTGATCCTGTGGTTCGCCCTGGCGCTGTGCGGGCTGCTGTTGTGGAAATTTACGAATATCGGCGATCGCATCCATATGGACGCGATCAGTCTTTGGCTGCGCGGGCTTGGATTTGTCGGCGGCCTGTTATACATTCTCGCTTATACACTGCGGCCGCTGGTGCTGTTTCCGGCCATTCCGCTGACGGTGTTCGGCGGGTACACGTTTGGCGCTTTCTGGGGCACGGTATACGATGTGATCGGCGCGGGCGCGGGCGCGGTGCTGTCGTTTATGATTACCCGCCAATGGGGCCGCGGCAGCTTCGAACGGCTCATTCGCGGCAAAAAGCTGCAAACGTTCGACGAAAAGGCCGAGAAAAACGGCTTTATGGTCGTGCTGTACATGCGGCTGCTGCCTTTTTTTCCATTCGACGGGGTTAGCTATGGTGCAGGTCTGTCGAAAATCCGCACGAGCGACTATGTGTGGGCCACGTTTATCGGCATTATTCCCGGCGCGGTCGTCTACAACGTGCTTGGGGCTTCGCTGCAGGATATCGGTTCCATGAAGTTTTATTTGGCTGTGGCGCTGTATGTTGTTTTTGCGTTGGTTCCGCTGCTGGTTCGCCGTAAGCAAAAGGCGCGCGCCGAGGCTTAGGCGGCGGATTCGTTTATACATAAGGGGAGAAGGAAACATGTCGGTGAACAAAAAGCTGTATATGGAGCTGGCGGTCAGTTTTGCTGTGGCGCTGGTGCTGCTCGTTGGTTTTATTGCAGTCTCGCAGAATTTGCAAGCGGCTTGGGTGGACGCGCTCGACCGCACGGTGGGGGAAGCCGTCCGCGGCTTGCGCAGCGACGGGTTGACGCCGGCAGCCAAATTTTTTACGGCGCTGGGGACGAGCAAGGTGGAAGGCAGCGTCTGTCTGTTGATCGCGCTGCTGCTGCTGTTCCGTTTAAAGTATCGCTGGGAGACGCTGATTCTGATTGTTGGCGTGCTGGGCACGTGGGGCTTGAATACGCTGCTGAAAAGCGTGTTTGAGCGCGATCGTCCCGAGCTGGCGCTGCGGCTTGTCGAAGAGACGGGTTTCAGCTTCCCAAGCGGTCACTCGATGGTGTCGCTGCTGTTCTATGGGCTGACCGGTTATTTGCTGTGGTACGAGGTGCGCGGCTCGTGGCGGGCGGCCTGGCTGATTCCGCTGGCGACGGCGCTGGTGGTGGCGTGCATCGGCTGCAGCCGGATCTATCTCGGCGTGCATTATCCAAGCGATGTGCTGGCTGGTTTTGCCGCCGGAGGCGCGTGTCTGGCCGGATGCATCATGGCCGTGCGCGCAGTGCGGCACCGGCGTGCGGCCAAGCGCGGCGCCGATAGAACGCGATAAGGCTGGAGGGGGAGGCGGCGGATGCAAAATTGGGTCGGCATTGTGGGAATTGCGGCAATGATAACGTTATTCGTGTATTGGGCCAAGCGGCCGCGCCAGCGTGGGCACAGCGATAGCGGCTGGGATAACGGAGACAGCGGCGATGGCGGGTGGTTGGGCAGCAGCGGACACAGCGGCGGTCACGGGCATGACGGGGATAACAGCGATAGCGGGGATAGCGGCGGAGACGGCGGCGGGGATTGAGCCGCGCTCCGGTCGCACAGTTGGTTGTTCCACCGTTAGCCGTGGCGGCGCTTCCGCTTGCGGCGGTTGATTTCCTCGGTGACGACGAAAGCCAGCTCCTCATTGCCAAACAGCGAAAGCACGCCAAGCAGCGTTTCGTCCGGCACCTCGCCGGCTTCTTCTTTCGGCACGGTCAGCGCAATCGCCTGTTCCAGCGCGGCGTTGGTTATCTGCTGCGGGTAGGCGCGGCGGTACAACTCGGCCGGGTCCAGATCGTGATTGACGCACCATTGCGCGAAAACGAGAATCATCATATGCTCGTCGCGCTGATAGTTGCGGATAATGTGTTCTTCCAGCTCTTTGTTACTCATCGGGCAAGCTCCTTGACGTTGTTTTGCGTTCATTATACGAAAGTTCAGGCAGGTGCACAATGATTCTGAATGAAAAAATTAAAGCGTCGTCCGTCGCATTGAGCGGATTGGACGGTGAAGACCTCGGCGTCGTGCCGACGGCGGAAGCGCTGGCGTTGGCCAAAACGCTCAAAGCCGATCTCGTCTGCCTCTCGCTGATGAGCAGCCCGCCGCCTTGCCGGCTGATGTCGCGTGGTGCGGCCCGTCAGGAAGCCGACAAGGACAAGCAACTGGCCCGCAAGCGCGAGCAGCCGCCGAAGGTTAAGGAAATCCGGCTGACGCCGCAGATCGAAGACCATGACTACGAGACGAAAAAAAATCAGGCCCAGCGCATGCTGCAAGCCGGCGACGCCGTACTGTTCGTCGTCAAGGCGCAAGGCAAGGAAGGCCCGCAGGCGAAAGCGCTGCTGGAGCGGCTTTGCGGCGAACTGAAGCCGTACGGCGTCAAGCTGACCGGCATTCAGACAAGCGGCAAGGGAGCGCAGGTGCAGCTCCAGCCGGGGCAGCCGTAGAGGCTTTTGGCAGGGAGGCTGACAGCTGTCGTGAGGAAGTGGGGGCGTGTCGAGGTTTGCTCGCGATGTATGTGGGAAAGGATTGTGCGCCGAGGCTAGCCCGTGGCATAAGCGGGGAGGGTTTCGCGTTGGGGCTTGCTCGCGACATGGGCTGGGAAAGGGCTGTGCGCCGGGGGCTAGCCCGCGATGTACGCGGGGAAAGTCACGTGACGGGACTTGCCTGCGACATAGGCCGGGAAAGGGCCATGCGTCGGGCTTTGCCCGCGATATACGCCGGGCAGCTCTGCACGCCGGAAGTCGCGCTCCATTCGCCGGGAAGGCGCTTGGCCCGCCTGGCGATCGGTGTTTTTTGGCAACGGAAAAAGATGAACTAGCTCGGCTCGCTTGCCGTATTGGCTGCAGCTGGGCTTTTTTTATGCTAAAAGAGTATATAAAGAATATTTATATTTCGAATTAATATATATTGACTCGATATATGGGGCTGTGGTAAGTTCATGAAGGAAGTTAGATGAAGGAGGTGGCCGATCTGAACAGTCAGGATGTCATTTTGGGCATTTTGATGATGGGCAGTTCTACGGGCTACGAGATCAAAAATGTGTTCGAGGACGTCTATTCCCATTTTTATAATGCCAGTTTCGGGACGATTTACCCGACGCTTGCGCGCATGGAGAAGCAAGGTTTGATCACGAAGGAAGCGATCATTCAGGAAGGCAAGCCGAACAAGAACGTGTTTACGATCACGGAGGCGGGCAAGCAAGCTTTTCTGGCCTATATGGACAGCGACATTCAGGAGAATGAATGGAAGTCGGATTTCATGGTGCGGCTGTTTTTGGGCGAGTTTGTCGAGCCGGAGCGGATCGAGGTGTGGATGGAGATGAGCATAGCCAGGATGGAAACGAAGCTGGCGGCGCTGCTTGCCGATCAGTGCAAGTATCAGGGGCAGATCACGCCGACGCAGACGATTTGCCTCAAGCTGGGGATTGAAAAATTTGAAGGGCAGCTGCGCGTGCTGCGCGCCGAACTGGCAGCGTTCCGCCGGCTGTCCGCTGCGAAGGAGTTGTGAAATCATTGGCAAAGCAACGAACGGGTTTGATTTTATTGGCCATGGCCCTGGGGCTGTTGATGGCGGCGCTCGACAATACCATTACATCGGCGGCGATCAGCCATATTATTCAAGATATTAACGGTTTCGACAAGATCAGTTGGGTGTTCACCGCTTATATGCTGGCGTCGACCAGCACGATGCTGGTGTTCGGCAAGCTGTCGGATATGTTCGGGCGCAAACGGTTTTATTTGATCGGCATCGCGATTTTCCTGATCGGCTCGGCGTTGTGCGGGATGGCGCAGGATATGACGCAGCTTATCGTCTTCCGGGCGATTCAGGGCGTCGGTTCGGGCGCGCTGTTTCCGATCAGTTTCACGATTATTTTCACGATGTTCAGCGATCCGCGGCAAGCGGCCAAGTTGTCGGGGGTGTTCGCGGGTATTTTCGGATTGTCGTCGGTGGCCGGGCCGCAAATCGGCACGTTCCTTGCCGAGCATTGGGGCTGGCGCTGGTGCTTTTATGTCAACGTGCCGCTGGGCGTTCTGTCGTTCTTAACGCTGGTGATTGCTTTAAAGGAAACGCGCTCGGAGCGTCGTCCGAAAATCGACTATCTCGGCACGCTTACGCTAATCGTCACGACAGTCTCGCTGATGCTGGCGCTGGAATGGGGCGGCAAGGAATACGCCTGGAACTCGTGGCAGGTGATCGGTCTGTTTGGGCTGGCGCTGGTGTTCGGCGTGTTGTTTTACCTGATCGAACGGCGGGCCGCCGAGCCGGTGTTGCCGCTGCCGCTGTTCAAAAACCGCATGGTCGTTGGCATTACGATCGCCTGCTTGTGTCAGGGGGCCGTGATGTTCGCAGCGATTACGTACTTGCCGATTTTCTCGACGGCGGTGCTCGGGCAAGCAAACTCCAACGGGTTGTTGACGCCGATGATGTTCTCGCTGATGATCGGTGCGGTTGCGTTTGGCTTCCTGCAGCGGTTTTTCAGCTTCCGCGCGCTGATCGCGTTTTCGATGATCGCCGGCATCGTCGTATCCGCGCTGCTGAGCGTCGTCAGCCATGACGCCGGCCCGTGGTACATGGTGCTGCTGATGGTCATCCTGGGGTTGGGCGCGATCGGACCGCTGATGAGTGTGGCGCAAAACGCCGTCGCCGTCAGCGTCGACCGCAAATATATCGGCGTCAGCAGCTCGATTGTCGGCTTTTGGCGCAATATCGGCGGTGTGCTTGGCGCGTCGATCATGGCGACGGTCGTCAACAATAACCTCAAAAGCATGGTCGACCACTGGGCGGCGGAGCGTCACATTCCGGCGGCGCAAGCCAGCCAGCTTGCCGATCCGCAGGTGCTGGTGCGAGCCAGCGATCAGGTGCCGCAGGATGTGCTCGCGTTTCTGCGCGACGCGCTGGGCACGGCGATCAACCACGGTTTTATTTTGTGCATTGTGTTTGCGGCCGTTGGCGTGTTCGCTGCGGTCATTGCCGGACCGGGCCGTTATGTGGCGCCGCAGCAGGGCGCGCCGGAGGAAAGCCAGCCGGTAGCGGCCCATCTATAAGCATAGGCGAGGCGGGCGTCTCGCTGAATGGCAAGGAAACGCCGGGCCTTGTCGCCCGCGCGTAAAGCGTCGGAGCAGCGGCTCCGGCGCTTTTTTATACAGGATCAACAATGAAGCAACCTCTCGTATTATCTGCGTAAGCTTGGGAGAGCGCGCTTGGGAGCGGCAGCTCCAGTGGAGCCGGCAGGCGTAAGAGGTGAAAAATCGCTGCTTTCTGTCCGGGCCCGGATCTGCTGCGGGCGGGCGTTTGTCAAATTGACAACGGCAGTCAGAGGGGTACAATAAGCTTACAGTCATCATTTTCGCGACGAGCCAGCCGGTCGTGCCAACGTTGAGCCGAAGGGGAGGGCGCGTATGAACCGACATGAGGAAGAGAAGAAAGCGATGGAACAGGCTGCCGTAGACATTTTCCTTGAGCTTCACAACTTGAACTACAAGCGGCAAATGAAGCTGCTGCATATGCAGGAGCGGCCGGACGCCGTGCTGCGCGACGCCAGCGGCGGACTGCTTGGCATGGAAGTGACGCATCTGTTTTACGATAATGAGGAGGCGCGCCAATTGATGGGCAATTCGCGGCAAGTGCTGCCCGGCGCCGAGCAGTTGGAGCATTTCGTCCAGGAGATCAACAAGCGGATTCGGATTAAAGAGGAAAAGCTGCGCGACTACTCCCACGACTACCCGTGTGCGTTGCTGATCCGCAACGTATCGACATTGTACGGCATGTCCGATGTGCTGCGGAAAAAACAGCTGCTGCATAAGCCCGGTGGCCATTTCACGCACGTGTGGCTGCTGTCGCGGGATTTTACGCCCGATTGGCTGCTGAAAAATCTCGATGAGTTGGGCTCATAGCTTTGGTGCCCCCCGAAAGCAACAAACGGCCCCGCCGCAGATGATCCTGCGCCGGGGCCGCTTCTGTAGGGCCGCTGTGTGATGGGGTTACGGGATAAGGTTTTGCTTCACAATCGTTTGCAGCGTTTTGTTGCGGTCACCGCTGACTTCCCACGACATGGCGCCGCCGAGGCCTTTGGCTTTCAGGTAGTTGACTTTTTCCAGAATCGATTGCTCGTCATCGTAAGAGATGTACGTGCCGTTGCTGGCGTTGTACAGGTAAGGCGTTTTGGTTACGTTATTATAGTAGCGGACGTAGCCGTTTTTGTTGATGTAGTTGGCTTGCAGATCGCTAAAGTCGTAAACGCCATGCTCCCAGGTGCCGGTTTGCGACACGCCGCTGCACGTTTGATATTGGCCGCCATTGCTGTTGGTGCAACCGCCCCAGCCGCGTCCGTAGTAGCCCAGACCGAGCACGAGCTTGCTGGCCGGAACGCCGGCGTTCAGCATGTTCGTTACGGCATGGTCGACGTTAAAGTTCGTCGGATCTGGATTCGGATCGGCCGGGTCGTAGTAAAGCGGCGCGTTTTGGCCGGATTTGGCATCCCAGCTGCCGTGGAAATCGTACGTCATGATGTTGATCCAGTCCACCGTCGCCGCGATTTGCGACAACTGGTTGTTCGTCACATAGGCAGGGCCTGCACCGGCTGCAATCGTCAGGTAGTAATATTTGCCGTCCTGTGCGCCGGCTGTGTTCAGCGCGGAACGGATCGCTTGCAGGAGCAGCACATAGTTTTGCTTGTCGGCAGCGCGGTAGCTGTTGCCGGCCAAGCCGCCGCCGACCGGATACTCCCAGTCGAGGTCAACGCCGTCGAACTGGTATTTGCGCAGGAAGTTGACGGCCGAATTCGCGAACGTGGTGCGGGCGGTCGCGTCATTCGCCACATCGGAGAAGCGGTTCGACCAGCTCCAGCCGCCAACGGAAATGATCGTTTTCAAGTTGAGATTCGCTTGCTTCAGCTTGATCAACTGGTTGAAGCTGCCTTTGATCGGCATATCCCACGTATCGCCAGAATACGACATGCCGGTAGCGGCCCAAGGATCGCCCTGGACGATCGTGCCGTTCGGCACGCTGATGTTGCCGGTTTCATCGGCGCAAGCCCACGTTTGCGGATTCGGGCTGGTCGGGTCCGAATTGCCGTGAATGCCGTTCCAGCAAATGTCGGCGAAAGCGTAGTTGATGAAGGTAATTTTGCTTGCGTCGATATCCGGTACTTTGAAGTTGCGGCCGTAGACCGCCCACTCAGGGAAGTACGTGACGATTTTCATGCTGTTGTTGTTGTTGGTCGTGGTGACGGTCAGCGTGTTGCTTGCGGTGGACACGTTGCCGGCGGCATCCTTCGCTTTGACGGTGAAGGAATAGGTGGTGTTTGCGGAAAGGCCGGAGACGGTGAACGTCGTCGATGTGGCGGTGCCGGCCAGCGTCGTGCCGCGGTAAACGTCATAGCCGGTGACGCCGACGTTGTCGGTCGAAGCGTTCCAGGCCAGAATAACAGAGGTGCTGCCGGTGCCATTGGAATGCAGGTTGCCCGGAGCGCTCGGCGCTTGCGTATCGTTGCCCGATTGCGTTGTGCCGTTTACGGCCGAGCTGGCAGCGGAGACGTTGCCTGCGGCGTCCTTGGCTTTAATGGTGAAGGAATACGTCGTGTTGGCGGAAAGACCGCTAACCGTAAAGCTGGTGCCGGTAGCTGTGCCGGCCAGCGTTGTGCTGCGGTACACATCGTAGCCGGTGACGCCGACATTATCTGTCGAAGCGTTCCAGGCCAGCGTGATCGAGCTGCTGGTCGTGCCCGTCACGTGCAGATTGCCTGGCACGCTTGGCGCCTGGGTATCGCTGCCCGATTGCGTCGTGCCGTTTACGGCCGAGCTGGCGGCGGAGACGTTGCCTGCGGCGTCCTTTGCTTTTACCGTGAAGGAGTAGGTCGTGCCTGCGGACAAGCCCGTTACCGTAAAGCTGGTGCCGGTAGCCGTGCCGGCCAGTGTCGTGCCACGGTACACATCGTAGCCGGTGACGCCGACGTTATCCGTCGAGGCGTTCCAGGCGAGCGCGACCGCGGTGGTCGTGGTCGACGTTATGTGCAAATTGCCGGGGACCGAAGGCGCTTGCGTATCGCCGGACCCGGTTTGCGGCTGCCACAAAGTGGGGGTGTTCGGCGGCTCCCAGCCGACGAGCGAGGTATGGCTTTGAATACACTGGTAGGTCGAACCATTGTAGGTAACAATAGCGCCCGTGGCGTAGCTCGTATTCGCTGTCCATGTATTGGACCCGGTGGACCCGGTTTGCAGCTGCCACAGGGACGCCACATTCGGCGGTTCCCAGCCGACCAGCGAAGTATGAGCCTGAATAGTTTTGTAGGTGGAGCCGCCATAGGTGACGAGGTCGCCGACCTGATAGCTGGTGTTCGGAGCCCAAGGGCTTGCGCCCAGCGCCGTAATCGGAATGAGCGTAAAGATCAGGACAAAGGCAAGCAAAATAGCCATTGTGCGTTTGCGGTGGAGCTTCATTAAAACATTCCTCTTTTCCTCTTTGGATTGTAAACGCTTTCTCAAGTAGATTCGTGAAGTAGGTTTAACCACGTGCTCCTTTCCTGAAAGGTAATGGCTTACTCTTTCATTATTAAGCGGCAGCGGCGATTTTTGAACGGATAAGTTTCTTTTACGCGGGGATAATTTTCAATTATTGTATAAAATAGAAGAGCAAGCTCATATACATAGCCAAAGGACAGGCTCCGACTGCCGCGCGCAGGCCGGATCGCGGTCCCGGACATCTTGGGGAGGGAAACGTGTTGAAACGTTTGTATGTAGTGCTGTTTGTCCTGTTTGCGTTGTACGCGGCGGGAATCAGCCGGTATGTGCTGCAGGGCGATGCCTTTGCGATTCCGGTGCACGACCGGGGGACGGCGGCCGATCCGCACACTTTTATGACGGCGCAGCAAATCGCCGATGCCGAGTCGCTGTCGCGCTTGCATTCGCTGATCTATTTCCTGCTGGCTCCGCTGCAGGCGGGGTTGATTCTGGCGCTGCTTGGCGCCTCGGTGCGCTTTCGCAATTGGGCTGAGCGCTGGTTTCGCCGCTCGTTTGTGCAGGCTGCCGTATTTGTCCTGTTGTTCTTGCTGCTGACCGACGTGTTGTTCTTGCCCGTTGATTACTGGCTGCTGCGGGTTGACCGCTCGTACGGGCTGTCCAATGAAACGTTGGCGATGTTCTGGAGCGACCACGGGAAGGATTTTGCGATCAATCTGCTGTCGACCTGGGTGCTGGTTGGGGTGTTCCGCTGGATTAGCCGGCGCAGCCCGCAGCGCTGGTGGCTGTGGTTTTGGTTGATTTCGATTCCGTTCATTTTGTTCGTCAGCTTCCTGCAGCCGGTTGTGCTCGACCCGCTGTACAACCAATTTCAGCCGCTGCACAATCAGGAGCTCAAGCGCGACATTCTGGCGCTCGCCGACAAGGCGCATATTCCGGCCCATCAGGTGTATGAGGTCAATATGTCGCAGCGCACGAACGGGGTGAATGCGTATGTGAACGGCATCGGCGGCAACGCGCGGATCGTGTTGTGGGATACGACGCTGAACAAGCTGAACAAGGATGAAATTCTCACCGTGATGGCGCATGAAATGGGGCATTATGTGGAAAAGCACATCTACTGGGGGTTGCTCTACGGCATTGTGCTCAGCTTGCTTGGCTTCTGGCTGGCCTTCCATGCGTTCCGCGGGTTCGTCCGCCGCTGGGGGCCGGCTTGGGGGCTGCGCGGCGAACACGATCTGGCGGCGCTGCCGGTGCTGCTGCTGCTCGTGACGCTGATGAATTTTGTGTCTGCTCCGGCACAAAACGTTTTCTCCCGCGTGATCGAGCACCGCGCCGATAGGTATGCGATGAAGATGACCGGCGACGGGGATGCCGCGATTCGCGCGTTTCAGAAAATCGCCGCAGAAAATCTCAGCCCGGTCACACAGCCGAAGCTGGTCCAGTGGTTCCGCGGCTCACACCCGACGATTCTTGAGCGGATTCATTATTTTGAGCAGTTTCAGCAGTTTCAGAAGAAGTGATCAAGGGGCGATTTGCCGCGGGGCGTGCAGGGCATAGTAGTAAAGTCGAAGGTTTCACGACCGACCGGACCGCCGGAGGCTTAACCGACGAACTTACCCTGGAAAGAGGTGCAGGCTTTCACGCATGGAACGCGGCAAAAAGTGGGATTTGTTCTCCGTCGCCTCCATTCCGCTGATCATGACATTGGGCAATTCCATGCTCATTCCCGTTTTGCCTGCGCTGCGCAGCAGATTGGGCGTGTCGCCGCTGGGGATCAGCATGATCATCACGGTGTATTCGGCCGTGGCGATTGTGTTGATTCCGGTGGCGGGGTTTTTGTCCGACCGGTTCGGGCGCAAAATCGTGATTGTCCCAAGCTTGCTGCTGGCTGGGGCCGGCGGGTTGGTATCGGGGCTGGCCGCCTGGTGGATGGAAGAACCGTATGCCGTGATGCTGCTCGGGCGTCTGCTGCAAGGGATCGGGGCTGCCGGCGCCGCGCCGATTGTGCTGCCGCTGGTCGGGGATATGTTCCGCAGCGAACGCGATGTCAGCAGTGGGATGGGCCTTGTCGAAACGGCCAACACTTTCGGCAAGGTGCTTAGCCCGATCGTAGGTTCGGCGCTTGCGGCTTGGCTGTGGTTTGTGCCATTTCTGGCCATTCCGGTTTTTTGCCTGATTTCGGTGGTGATGATTGTTGTTTGGGTGAAACCGTCGTCATCGTCGTCGTCGCATAATCCAGGTAAAGAGGGCGGAAAAATGGGCGCAGGCAGCTTCTGGAGGTCGGTGAAGGCGATTTTACGGCAAAAAGGCCGCTGGCTTTACGCGATTTTTGCCATTGGCGGCATCTGCATGTTTGTTATTTTCGGCAGCTTGTTTTATTTGTCCGATGTGCTGGAGGAGCGCTTCCGGCTGCATGGCGTGATCAAGGGCTGCGTGCTGGCGATCCCGCTTGCGGCGTTGTGTCTCGTTTCGTATGTGTCGGGCCGCAGCATCGGCAAAAACAAAAAACGGATGAAATGGATGACGTTTGCCGGTCTTGCTGTGCTGAGTGCAAGTGTGTTGTGCGGCGGCTTCGCCCAGGCGATCGGTTGGCTGATCGCTTGGCTGTGTCTGGCAGGCGTTGGCATCGGGGCGGCGTTGCCTTGTCTGGACGCGATGATTACCGAAGGCATTGAGCAAAAAGAACGCGGCACGATCAGTTCGCTCTACAGCTCGATGCGTTTTATCGGCGTGGCGTTGGGACCACCGGCGGCGTCGCTGCTGGTGCGCTTGTCGCCGCCGGCGATGTTTGCGGCGATGGCCGGCGTGTGCGCGGTCGCGGCCGTGCTGGCGCTGCTGGCGATCCGGCCGCGGCAGGCCGCGGGTCGGTTGGCCCAGCAGCCGAAATGAAGAAAGGACTGCCTGCAAAGCTTGTGGCTTTGCGGGCAGTCCTTTGTAGTATTAGGGGCTGTCCGAAAAATCCCATAACCGATGAGTCAGTCCCCAAGGATGAGCAAAGATGCCGCCAAAACCACTATAGCAGTGGGGCTGGAAGCATCTTTTTCATCCTATATAGGGGGCTTGGTGGGGATCTCGACATCATTTAGCGACTTGCTGGGCAGCCCCATTTTGCAGGTGTCTTACGATGGTGGTAGCCGGGAGAACGCAGCAGTTGTAGAGGCACGACTCCGTCACACAAACAGTTCGCCCACCAGTAGCCATGTTTGTTCAGATAACGCTTTTCCAACGTCGTCTGGAGGAATAGTCACACAAACAGCTCCCCCACCAATGGCCATGTTTGGGTTGGCCCGTACTCCGCTCCGGCAAGGTGAGGCGGAAGCGGGTGAGGCGGAAGCCGAACCTGTTGAGTTCGTTCGGCGGCTGGAGCTTTGCAGCGATCCACGTCGTTCGTCCGGTAGGTCGGCAGCAGTTACTTGCCGCTCTGCCGGCTTTCGGTCATTTGCCTCCAGACGGAGCCGGCCGCTTCTTCGCCGCGTTCGATGCGGGCGAGCGCGATTTCCGCCTGCAGCTGCACCTCGAACTCCGGGTCCTCCGCTGCAGCGCGCAGCGCCTCGACGGCGGTTTCGTCGCCGACCTCAAACAAATAGCGGGCGGCGCGCCAGCGCACGAGTTTGTTTTTGTCGCGCAGCGCTTCGATCATCGGGCCGATCGCGGCCGGGTCGCCCCAGTCGGACAGCGTATCGCCGGCTGTCCGCCGCACGGCGGCCGTGCTGTCGCGCAACGCGGTGAACAGCAGCGGCAGCGCCTGCGGGTCGCGCAGGTCGCCGAGGTAGACGACGGCCAACCTGCGGATGGAGGTGTGCGCATCCTGCAAAGCCTTGGCGAGCAGGGGCAGCGCCTCCACGGTTGGCGCGAAGCGCTCCAGCGCGGCGTAGCGCGCTTGCCAGTCGCCCGGCTCCGCTTCGAAGCGGGCGAGCACTTCCTCCGCGGATAACGGCGCGGGGCGGACATAAGCCGCCGCCGGGTTGTCCGCGGCGTCCGGCCCTTGCGCTTTGGCCGCTTCGACCAAAGCGGTCAGCCGCTCGGCCGGGTAAGCGGCCTCCAACTCTTTGACGATGTCCGCGGCAATCTCTTCGGGTTCGCCGTAGCGCACGCCGAACTCCTCCAGCTTGCGCTCGCGGATCATCGTCGAGCCGGCCGCGGCCTGCACGGCCTCGGCAAAAGCCGGCGGCAGCCCGGACCGCACCTCGTTGCCGCCCATCCGCACGCGCACCTGAATCGGGATGCCGCGGTACATCTGCACGAGTACGTGCGCTTCGCCGTACGCGGTATCGGCAGTCGGCGCATCCACCGTGCCGGCTGCGTCGCCGGGTTCGCCGCTGTGGAACAGCTGGCGGGCTTCGCTCAGAATGCGCGCCCAGTCGGCCCCAGGCAGCCGGTCGAGCGCGATGAAATCGGCAGTGCGGAATACGCTGCGCACGCCTTCGATCGCCAGCAGGCTGCGCAGCGGCTCGGGCGCTGGATCTCCCGGTTTATACGTCTGGCGCTGCCCGCGCGGCAGCGCTTCATCCATATTGAGCTTCATGGAATTGGGGCTTGGGGTCGGTTCAATCGACAACATGTTCATGGCGGCGAACGCTCCTTTTTGCATCGAATGTAGGTGGTTCCACAAGCTGGCGGCCTTGTCGCCCTGCAGCGGGCGGGGGCCTACGTTAAAAAGGCCCGAACGCCGCACGCAGCGCCCAAGCCTGTTGGATAAGCAGTATGACGGCTGGATGGAAATTAATCAAGCTCCAGCAGGTTTCGGTTGAGGTAATGATCGAGCGTCTTGGACAGATCAAACACGGTATGCGCCAAGTCGACATTCTCAAAGATGTGCTCGCATTGGTCGCGGTAAGCCATTTCTTCTTCATAATGCGACAAATAACGCGCAACGGCTTCCTCGGAGTCGCCGCTTTCACACATCCGTTTCTCCAGCGTGGCCCGGTCGGCATAGATAAAAATACGCACGACATGATCGCCGTACAGTTTCTTCAGCGTCTCGGCGCCGTAGCGGTTGACGATCAAATAGATGCTGCCCGCCGATTCGAACATCCGCTCGAAGTCGGCGTTTTTGATGCCATAGCGGTAGCCGTTGACGCTGACCACTTCGATAAATTCATTGTTGGCTTCGGCATCGGCAAACTGCTCCGGGGTAATAAAATGATAGTCTTGACCATCGACCTCGGTCGGCTTCTGCGGCCGTGTCGTCGAGGAAAGCACTTGCTTCACGCCGAGTGTGTCGCCGGACATTTCCGCGACCGTCTTGCGGCCGGCTCCGTGCGGTCCGGTAAACACAAAAACCATTTCCTTGTCCTTTAATTCGTACATGGAACATACCTCCTTTGTTAAGCAGAAATGGGGGTAAATCCGAAGGGCTGTGGCGAGTAGAAACGATTGTCGTCTGAGTCGGCAGCCGTGGGCAGGGCGTAAGGCGTCTTACCACAGTATATGACCATGTTCCCATTTTACAACTTTCAACAAGGACGGTAAAGCTTACGTTAAAAAGAACGCTTGCCGCGCCCGCCGCTGCGCGGCTTGCCGCCCTGCGGCCCGCGATGGGAAGCGCCGCCGCCGGCTCCGCGTCCGCTGCGCTGCTGATCTGCGCGCGCGGCTTGCGGCTTGCGTCCGCCGTCGCGTGGAGCCTGACTGCTCCACGTTTCGCCGCCGCGTTCGTTACCGCCGCGGCCTTTGGCCGCTCGTGTCGGCATCTGCGGCCCGCGAGTCGGCCTACCGCTGCGCTCCGCGGCGAACTCCGCGCCGCGCCCGCCGCGCGCTCCGCCATCGTCGCGTCCGCCCGCGCGAGTGGGCATCTGCGGCCCGCGAGTCGGCCCGCCGCTGCGCTCCGCGGCGAACTCTGCGCCGCGCTCGCCGCGCGCTCCGCCGCCGTCGCGCCCGCCCGCGCGAGTAGGCCGCTGAGGCCCACGCGTCGGCCCACCGCTGCGCTCCGCGGCGAACTCTGCGCCGCGCCCGTCGCGCGCTCCGCCGCCGTCGCGTCCGCCCGCGCGAGTGGGCATTTGCGGCCCCCGCGTCGGCGCGCCCGCGCGCTCCGCGAAGCCTGCCTCGCGCTGCTGCTGCTCGCCCCACGCCGTCGCCCTCACGGTCGCGCCGCGCCCGTCGCGCGTTTTACCGCTGTCGCGCCCGCCCGCGCGAGTCGGCCGCTGCGCGCCGCGTCCCGCCGCGCGCCCGCGCCCTGCGCCGCGCTCATCGCGCCGCGCGCCCCGTCCGCGCGCTGCGCCGTCGCCCCGCGTCGCGCCGCCGCGTTCCGCGCTGCGCGCGTCATCTTCGCTCCGCGCCCGCCGTGGCTGATCCTGTTTCCGCAGCGACATGCGGATGCCTTTTTCGATCAGCTCGACGTAATACATATCCTGCGTCGCCGCGAATGTCACGGCGACGCCGGTTTGCCCGGCGCGCCCGGTTCGCCCGATCCGGTGGATGTAGCTCTCCGCGTCGTGCGGCACGTCATAGTTGAAGACGTGCGTCACGCCTTCAACATCCAGCCCGCGTGCGGCGATATCGGTCGCGACCAGCAGCTCGACTTTGCCGTCGCGGAACCGCTTCATCACCTGCTCGCGTTTGGTTTGCGACAAATCGCCGTGCAGCTCGTCCGACGCGTAACCGCGTTCCAGCAGCGCTTCGTTCAGCGTCTGCGCCCGGCGCTTCGTCCGGCAAAAAATCATCGCCAAATACGGTTTGTACCGGTCGATGGCGCTGCACAGCGCATCCTGTTTGCCGCGGTCGCTTGTCGGCACGAGCACCTGCTCGATTTCCTTAAGCGTAATCTGCTTCGTTTCCACTTGAATTTCCTGCGGCTCGCGCATGTAGCCTTTGGACAGATTGCGGATAGGTTGCGGCATCGTCGCCGAGAACAGCAGGGTCTGGCGGCGCGAAGCCGTCTGCGCGATAATGTCCTCAACCTCTTGCAGGAAGCCCATATGCAGCATCTGATCGGCTTCATCCAGCACAAGCATGTTCAGCTTGTGGAACAGCAGCGAGCCGCGGCGCAAATGGTCCAGCACCCTGCCCGGCGTGCCGACGACGATATGAATGTGGCCCTGCAGCTTGCGCAGCTGCTTTTCCACATCTTGACCGCCGTATGCGGCCAGCACTTGCGCGCCCGTCACCGGAGCCAGCTTGTGCAGCTCGCTGGTAATTTGAATCGCCAGCTCGCGCGTTGGCGTCAGAATCAACGCCTGCACATGCGGCTTGTCCGGCTGGACGAACTCCAGCATCGGCAGCACGAACGCCAGCGTTTTGCCGGTGCCCGTCTGCGCTTGCGCAATCACATCGCGGCCGGCCAGCAGCGCGGGAATCGCCTCGCGCTGAATCGGCGTTGGGTCGTGGACGCCCAGCGCGGCTAATTTTTGAACAACAGTTTCTCGAATACCCAGTTTGGTGAATCCGTTTGACATAACGGTAAGCCAGCTCCCTTTTTCCTGCATCTATGGTTCCAATTGTACAGGATTGCCGCTCAAAAGCAACCGCACCGGCGATTCTTGCGATTTTCGAACGAAACTCTTCCTATATATAAGGAGAAATCAGCAGCAAAAAACCGCCTGACGGCGAAGCTTCGCCATGCAAGCGGCTTGTGCAAAGCTGATCGGCAAGGAAGCGGAAGCCCGGCGCATTTGCCAGAACGGCCCCCGAAGAACAAACAGCGTCATGGTCAGACACCACAGGCACGGACCGGAATCGACCGCGAAGCGGCAGCAGCGTCGGCAACGGCGACCGTCGGCGTTTCCCGAATTGCTGGCGTCGGCAACGGCAACCATCGGCGTTTCCTGAATTGCTGGCGTCGGCAACGGCGACCGTCGGCGTTGCCCGAATTGCTGGCGTCGGCAACGGCAACCGTCAGCATTTCCCGAGTTGCCAGCAGCTCGCGCCAAACCCCCGCCAAGCACGCAGTTACGGTTTGGGCAGCAGCTGCGCCGTGCCAAATACCTGCTCGACCAACTGGTTGAACTGCGGCAGGTGCGGTGCCAGCGATTGGCCCTTCCAGCTTTCCTGTGCATAATTGTTCATCGTATTCACAAAATCGCGGTTTGCGGAAATATACACGTCGAGCAATTGCGGCTGCATCATGCGGATGCGCTCGGCAATCGTCTGCTTGAAGCGATGCGTCAGCAGATCGTGATGCACGGCTGTTTCGTAATTGTTGGCTCCGTTGTTGAGCTTGTCGGAGGACATCGTGTCGTCCAAAGGTTTTTCTACATTATAAATGCCAACATTTGTGCCCTGATTGTTCGTTTCCTTGCCGGTGCGTTTCGTCCCGGTCGCGGAGTTGTCGATCATGATCGCGACATACGCGTTCTGGTCGGTGGTCATGACAATCGCCGTATTGACGCCGTTCAGCGCAGCCACTTCATTCGACAGCACGCGGCTGTACGCCAGCTTCTTATTGGTATGGCTGACAGGGCCGTACAACTGTTGGGTTTGGTACGCTCGTTCCGATTCCGCGGCTTGTTCTAGCGGCGCCCCGTAGTTCGTAGTGTCGGGGTTTTTGCCGTATTGAACATCGGAACTTGCGCAAGCGGACAGCAGCAGCGTCAGGGTGAGCGCGCCGGCGAGCGGCAGCCTGGGGGTCGGACTCATCTTCGGCAAACCTCCTGCAAACGATGTGATAGGTATAGAATGAGATGTTTTTACGGTTTTATACGTTGGATAAATATAACCTTTCCTGCATAAACTCCAGATGTTCGGGGAATAACCATGTAAGGAAAAAATATTGATGCAGTGCAGTTTTAAGAACAATTTGTGAACTTCTCTACAGCGATTGACAAAAAGTTTTAACGAATTTATAGTTAATAAAGTGATTAGATTGATTGACAAGTGCGTGGCCTTCGTGGTAAAAATATTGGTTTAAAAGTGGGGTTGATACAATGATTCGATGGAAAAAGTTATGGCGTCTAGTACCCCTTCTAGCGGTAATGACGTTCTTGCTGACAGGATGCGGGAGCAATACGCTGTCCACTTTGCAGCCAAGGGGGCCAGTCGCTTCCGAACAGCTTTACTTAATGAAATTAAGCTTGTTTATCATGGTGTTTGTTGTTGTTGTCGTATTTGGCATCTATTTGTACGTTTTGGTTCGTTACCGCCAGCGTAAAGGCCAGGAGAACACGATTCCGAAGCAGGTCGAAGGCAACCACGTGCTGGAGATCATTTGGACGGTGATTCCGATTTTGCTGCTGCTGGTGCTTGCGGTTCCGACCGTTTCTTATACATTCAAGCACTCTACTGACTACAGAAAGGACAAGGACGCCATCCACGTCAAGGTGACGGCGCATCAGTTCTGGTGGCAGTTCGAGTATCCAGATCTGGGTATTGCCACGGCTCAGGATCTGGTCATTCCGCAAGGCAAAAAGATTGCATTTGATTTGATTTCCGCTGACGTTAACCACGCGTTCTGGGTGCCTTCCCTCGGCGGCAAAATCGACACGAACCCAGGCATCACCAACACGTTGTATCTCGAAGCCGACGAAGTCGACACGTTCAAAGGCAAATGCGCCGAGCTTTGCGGAGCGTCTCACGCCTTGATGGACTTCAAGGTCGTCGCCAAATCGCCAGCCGATTTCGACGCTTGGGTCCAGAAGATGAAAGCGCCTGTCGCCGTAGCGGCCGATGCGCAAAAAGGCGAAGCGCTGTTTAAAGAAAACTGCATGTCCTGTCACGCCGTCAGCACAGACGGATTGGGCATGGGCCCTAACCTGAACGGATTCGCCGAGCGTTCGATGCTTGCAGGCATTCTGGAGCATACGCAAGACAATGCAAAGAAATGGATCACGAATCCGCAAGCGGTGAAACCGGGCAACAAGATGCCGGCTTTCGGCGGCACGCTGGATGACGGTCAAATCAACGATATCGTGAATTACTTATGGAGCTTGAAATAATCCACTACCGAGACAAAGGAGGTAAATACGTTGGCTCACTCTCACACAGTCAAAAGATACAGCGGCCTGATGGATTGGTTGACCACGGTCGACCATAAAAAAATCGGCATCTTGTATCTGCTGGCAGGCGGCTTCTTCTTCCTCGTAGGGGGCGTTGAAGCGATTCTGATTCGCCTTCAGCTGTTGTATCCAGATCAAAGCTTGTTCGTCGGCGACACGTTCAACCAGCTGACGACGATGCATGGTACGACGATGATCTTCTTTGCGGCGATGCCGCTGATCTTTGGTTTCATGAACGCGGTTGTGCCGCTGCAAATCGGCGCGCGCGACGTGGCGTTCCCATTCGTCAACGCGCTGGGCTTCTGGTTGTTTTTTGCCGGCGGCGTGCTGATGAACACCAGTTGGTTCCTCGGCGGCGCTCCTGATGCCGGTTGGACCGGTTACGCGCCATTGTCGACGATTGCCGACAACGCGGGCAATTTCCACGGCACTGATTTCTACGTATTGGGTTTGCAGATTGCCGGTATCGGCACCCTGATCGGCGGGATTAACTTCCTCGTGACGATCATCAACATGCGCGCTCCGGGCATGACTTACATGCGCATGCCGATGTTTACCTGGACGGCGTTTATTACATCCGCGATGATCGTGCTGGCGTTCCCGGCGATTACGGTCGCCTTGGTAGAGTTGATGTTTGACCGCATTTTCGGCGGCGCGTTTTTTGATGCGGCGCGCGGCGGCAACAACGTGCTTTGGGAGCATTTGTTCTGGATCTTTGGTCATCCCGAAGTATACATTCTGATTTTGCCGGGATTCGGGATTATCTCCGAAGTCGTGGCAACCTTCTCCAAGAAGCGTCTGTTCGGCTACAGCTCGATGGTGTTCGCGAGCGTGTTGATCGGCTTCCTCGGCTTCATGGTATGGATTCACCACATGTTTACGACAGGCATGGGTCCTGTAGCGAACTCGATCTTCGCGATTGCGACGATGGCGATTGCGGTTCCTACAGGCGTCAAAATTTTCAACTGGCTGTTCACGCTTTGGGGCGGACAAATCCGTTTCACCACAGCGAACCTGTTCGCTACAGCGTTCATTCCGACCTTCGTTATGGGCGGTACGACCGGGGTTATGCTCGCGGTTCCTGCGGCTGACTTCCAGTACCATGACACTTATTTCGTTGTCGCGCATTTCCACTACGTTATTGTCGGCGGTATCGTGCTTAGCTTGTTCGCCGGCCTGTTCTACTGGTGGCCGAAAATGTTCGGCACGATGCTGAGCGAAAAACTGGGCAAATGGCAATTCTGGTTCTTCTTTATCGGTTTCCATATGACGTTCTTCCCGCAGCATTTCCTCGGTCTGATGGGGATGCCGCGCCGCGTATTTACGTATTTGCCGGGCCAGGGTCTTGAAGAAGGCAACTTCATCAGTACGATTGGCGCAGGTTTGATGGGCATCGGCACGATCATTTTGCTGATCAACATCATCGCAACATCGACGAAAAAAGTAACCGCGCCTGCCGATCCATGGGATGCGCGCACGCTGGAGTGGACGATTCCATCCCCGGCTCCAGAATACAACTTCAAGCAAACGCCGCTTGTTCGCGGTTTGGATGCACTGTGGAAAGAAAAGATGGAAGGCAAAAAAGAAATGACGCCAGCCGAGCCGCTGGGTTCGATTCACATGCCGTCGCCGTCGATTCTGCCGCTGGTCATGTCCGTTGGCTTGTTCATTGCAGGTTTTGGCTTCATGTACAGACATTATCTTATTTCCGGCATCGGTATCGGCATTACGCTGATCTGCATGTTCCTTCGTTCGGTATACGACGATCACGGCTGGCACATTGAGCCGGAAGAATTGAAAGACAAGGGGGTTAAGGCATGAGTTCGCATCCTACAGGCGCATTGCCGGCACATCCCGAAACAGCCACCCTTGAAGGCAAAAACAAGGTTATGGGCTTCTGGCTTTTCCTTGGTGCGGAAGTGGTCTTGTTCGGCTGCTTGTTCGCTACCTATATCGCGCTCCGCAACCATGTAACGGACGGCCCAACGGCCGAAGAAATCTTCAAGCTGAAAACCGTCGGCTGGTCGACGTTTATCTTGCTCACCAGCAGCTTGACCAGCGTGCTGGCGATCATCGCCATGCACAAGCACAAGCTTGGCCAACTGCTTTTCTGGTTATTGATTACCGTCTTGTTCGGTTTGTCCTTCCTCGGCCTCGAAATTTTCGAGTTCAACGAGTATGTCAAAGAAGGTCATAAATTCGTCAGCAGCGCATTCGGCACGTCGTTCTACACGCTGGTTGGTTTCCACGGTGCGCACGTGGCGTTTGGTGTCACTTGGATTACCCTGCTGATTCTGCAAGGCTTGCGCAAAGGACTGACCGTTGTAACGGCGCCGAAGTTCTACGTAGCCAGCTTGTATTGGCACTTTGTCGACTTGGTCTGGGTATTTATCTTCACAGTCGTTTATTTGATGGGGAAGGTGGGACACTAAGATGAGCAGCAATTCTCATGATACTTCCACTCCGGGCAAACGCCATAAGCAGGAATCGCCTGCCAACCATTATTACTCGTACATCTTATCGATTCTGCTGACGATTCTTGCTTTCGCAGTCGTCATCTACGGCGGCCTCGACCGCTCGTTCATCCTTGTTTTCATCGTTAGCCTGGCCATCGTGCAGGCGCTGGTGCAATTGTTGTTCTGGATGCATGCCAAGGAACGCGGGCATCTGTTCCCGCTGATGTTCATCGGCGGCGGTGCGATTATCGCGCTGACCGGTGTCGCAGCGGCTGTGTACTGGACTTGGTGGTAAATCAAATGAAAGAGGCGGCTTTGTTCACACAAGGAGCCTCCTCTTTTTTTATCGGGCTTGTTGATCCTGACGAATGAGGTGGAAAAAATGAATCTGGGCGGCGGTTTTTTTGAACTGTGGAGTCCTGTGGTGCTGCTGTTTGTGATCGTGGCCGGGTATGTGTATTATCGATTGACCAACAGCCGCAAAGCGGGTCAAGCGGATGAACTCCGCGTTCCGCTTTCGCAAAAGCTGTCTTTTTATACAGGTCTCGTTTTGTTCTACATCGGGCAAGGCAGTCCGATCAACTTTATCGGCCATCACTACTTGTTCAGCGTGCATATGCTGCAGCAGACGGTGTTGTTCCTGATCGTGCCGATTTTCATTTGGTTGGGCACGCCGCAGCATCTGTTTCGCTCGCTGATGCGCAGCAAGGTGTTTAAGGCGCTGTTTGGCTTTTTTACGCGCCCGCTGATCGCGTTGTTTTTGTTTAATATGTTGTTTTCGATTTACCATATGCCGCTGGTGATGAATGCGTTGATGGCGAACGACTTGCTGTATCTCGTTTATCATGTGGTGTTGTTTGCTTCGGCATTTGTCATGTGGTATCCGGTATTCCCGGTGCTGCCGGCGGACAATGAGCTGAACGATTTGAAAAAGATGGCGTATACGTTCGGCAACGGCATCTTGCTGACGCCGGCGTGCGCGCTGATTATTTTTGCCGATTCGGTGATTTACGATATGTATCAGAACGTAACGATTCCGTTTGCCCACCTGTCCACGCTTGACGATCAACAGCTTGGTGGCGTTGTCATGAAGATTATTCAGGAGATTGTTTACGGAGTGGTGCTCGCCTATACGTTCTTCAAATGGTATCGCAGAGAGCGGGGCGCAGAAGACGATTATCCTGACGGTTACGTGGCTGACGGACCTACCGAGGCTTGATGGAACTGCGGGCAAGAGAGGACTAAGGTACATGCACATTTTACCTACGATCAGTACGTTGTTTATTGTCATTAGCGCGATTTTGGTCGGCTTCGGCTGGTATCATATCGTTAAAGGCCACCGTCAGACGCATCAAAGGCTGATGGTGGTCGGCGCGATTTTTGCGCTGGCGTTTTTCCTGATTTACGTGTCGCGGACGTTGTTTGAAGGCAATACGGCGTTTGGCGGACCGGACAGCTTGAAGCTGCCGTACCACATCTTTTTGTTTTTCCACATTACGCTGGCGACGGTTGGCGGGGCGTTGGGGCTGGTGACGCTGTGGCTGGCCTACCGGCAGAAGTTCCTCAAGCACAAGCGGATCGGCCGCTGGGCCGCGGTGATTTGGCTGCTGACGGCGCCTACCGGCGTGGTCGTCTACGTGCTGCTGTACGTGATGTATCCAGGCGGCCAGACGAAGCCGGTTATTGACGCGATTTTTGGTTTATAATACGAACAGACATAGGCTGTATAAGAAAGTCAGATTTGTGAGCGATCACGGGTCCGGCTTTTTTTGTATTTTCGGGGCAGCTTCATTTTTTTAAAAGAGGGATTGCATATTTGTTGCGATCATGTGTATACTGTATATATAAATATACACAATATACACAGTGCAGGCAGGTGAAGATGATGCTTAAGCAAGCATGGTGGCTGGCGCGCAAGGAGTTGCAGCCGTCCAAGTATTCGATCGCGTTGAACATGCTGTTTTATTTGTATGCCGCCGCGGTCATTCTTTCGATGAGCGTAGAGCTTGGCGATGCGAATGCGCCGGGGGGGACGCGCCCGTTTACGGGGATCGTGCTGAACCTTTTTGTGATGGCGATTTTGCCGAATTTGGGCTTTTTGATCAGCAGACGCTACATGACGTACCGGACTACGGATCTGTTTACGAAAAAGCTTGCTTTTATGCGGCAGCTGCCGATTCCGCTGCGTGTGATTGTGAGCAGCCGATTTATGCAACTGCTGATCACGCTCGTGCCGATGGCGCTGGTGTTGTTCGCTTGCTACGGGATCGTGGCTGCGGCGCTTCATCTCGTTAGCTTCGGGGCGTTGCAATTCGCCGGATTTTTTTTGTTCTGGATCGGGTATTCGCTTGTTTTTGGCAGCTTGTATGTGTATTGGGAGCTTGGGCTGACCGGGCGGCAGTATTTCAACCGCTGTATGATGATGGTCCCGGTTTACATGGTCGCCGCGGTCGTGTTGTGGTTGTGGCTGGGGGAATCGGTCTGGACCCGTTCGCTGAGCTGGGTGGAGGACTCGTATGGCGGAATCAGCTTGTTGTCGCTCCTGGTCGCCGCCCTGACGGTGTTGGGGGTGGGCAAAGCGCTGGTTGCCCGGTTGAGGCAGCGTGATCTGCATGGATAAGGGGGGGCAGATTCCGATCCAGCTATCGCCGGACAGCGCCGAGCCGATGTACCACCAGATTGAAGTGCAGTTGCGGGCGCTGATCTTAAGCGGTCGGCTGCCGGAGGGCACGCTGCTGCCGTCGATTCGCGAGTTTGCCGCCGAACTGGCTTGCAGCGTGATTACGATTCGCCGCGTCTATCAGGATTTGGAGAATGAAGGCATTTTGCGCACCAAGCAGGGCACGGGCACGTTCGTCGCCCAGGTCGGCACGGGCGAACGCGAGCGCTACCGCAAGCAGGCAGTGGCCGAGGCGCTGCGCGAGGCGGTGCAAACCGGCTTGCAGGTGCAATGCACGCAGGACGAACTGCGCGCCTTGTTCGAGGAGGCGCTGGCGCAAGCTTTTGCCGCTAGGGGAATAAACGGAGGGAGCGAATCATGAGCGAAAACGCGATTGCCATCAAAGGGTTGTGCAGAAAGCTCGACCGCCTGCAGCTTGGGCCCGTCGATCTGGAGTTGGAGGCCGGCTATGTCGTGGCGCTTGTTGGTCCAAACGGTTCGGGCAAAAGCTCGCTGTTGCGCATGCTAATCAACACCATGGCGCCGGACAGCGGCACGATTCATCTCTTGGGCCGCGAGCTGGATGCCGAAGATATCGCGCTCAAGCAGCGCATCGGTTATGTGCCGGAGACCGCGGAGTGGGCGCAGCTTGGGTATGCGACGATTGAGGATTTGCGCGAGCTGTATGCGTATTGGTATTCCGGCTGGAACGCCGAGGGTTACGAGGCGCTGCTGGCGCGCTATGAGCTGGAACCGAAGCTGCGGCTGGACCATCTGTCGAAAGGCATGCAGCGCAAGCTGGCGTTCGTGCAGGCGTTGGCTTACGATCCCGATATTTTGCTGATGGATGAGCCGACGGCGGGGCTGGACCCGTTTGCCTGGCGGATGATGTTGGAGGATGTTACGGCGTTTATGGAACGCGGGCGCAAGACGGTGTTGTTTGCGACGCATATTCTGGATGAAGTGCGGCGGATTGCCGACTATGTGGTGTTTTTTTACGAGGGCAAGGTGTTGGGCTGTTATGAGAAGGACGCGCTGCTGGACGGCTGGAAGGTATTCTGGATCAATGCGCCGCAGCGGGCGGCCGGCTTGCCGGGCGTGCTGGAGATCGAAGTGAAGGAAGGCGCGGCGGTTGGCAAGGTGGTCAGCGCTGCGCCGCGGGCGACGGAGCTGGCGCTGCAGCAGGCCGGGTTGACGGTAACGCGGACGTTGGGGCTGGAGCTGGATGAAATTTTGAGCTATTTGATCCGTGAGCATAAAGTCGGGACAACAGCGGTCAAGCGGCCGCGTTAAATAGAAAGGGTGAAGACGCATGTTGCCTTTGCAGGTAGAGCAAGTGACGAAGGAATACGGGGACAAAATTGCGGTAAACGCGATCAATTTGGCGGTGCGCGAAGGTGAAATCTACGGGCTGCTCGGCGCAAACGGCGCTGGCAAAACGACGACGATGCGCATGGTGCTTGGGCTGATTTATCCCGACAAGGGGCAGATTCGCTGGAAGGGTCAGGGCTACCGCGACGAACTGCGGGCGCTGCTCGGATATTTGCCGGAGGAGCGTGGGCTTTATCCGAAGATCAAGGTGGGCGAGCAATTGTTGTATTTGGCCGAACTGCGGGGCATGGGGCGCAAGCAGGCGGATCGCGAGCTGAAACTGTGGCTGGAGCGTTTCGAAGTGCCGGAGTATTACGGCAAGCGGGTGGAGGAGCTGTCCAAAGGCAATCAGCAGAAAATCCAGTTCATCGCCGCGGTCATCCACAACCCGGATATTCTGATTCTCGATGAGGCGTTCAGCGGTTTGGACCCGGTTAATGTCGAGATGCTGAAAAACATGGTCAAGCTGCTGCGCGACGCCGGGAAAACGATCTTGTTCTCCAGTCACCGGATGGACCACGTGGAGGAGCTGTGCGAAAATATTTGCATTTTGCACCAGTCGAACACGGTGTTGCAAGGCAGCTTGAAGCAGATCAAAGCATCGTTTCCCAAAGAGCGCGTCGTGCTGGAAACGAGCGATCCGGTGGAAGGGCTGGAGACGATCGCCGGGGTGAGCTCGGTCGACAAGCATATGAACGGCTACGAGCTGCGGATTCGCGAGCCGCAGGCGGCGCAGCGCATTGTGCAGCATGCCGTCGGCAGCGGCGCGGCGGTGCAGCGATTCCAACTGATGGAGCCGACGTTGAACGAAATTTTTATCCAGAAAGTAGGTCGAGCGCATGAATAGCATGTTGACGGTGATCCGGTTTACGTTCCTGTCGCGGTTTCGCTCCAAGTCGTTCCGCGTGATGAGTTTGATTCTGGTGGTGCTGCTGTCGATTTTGATCAATTTGCCTACGCTGATTGATAAGCTGTCGACGCATGAGGCGACGGGCATCGCCGTGGTTGGCGGCGGGGAAAGCCGGATCGCCGAGCGGCTGGAGGCGTATTACGGCCAGCAGGAGCAGCCGGATATCCGCATCGTGCCGCTGCAGGCGGTCGGCGGGGATGAGGAAGCGGAAGCGCGGCAGATGATCGCAGACGGCAAGATCAAGGGTTATCTGCAAATCGGCGCTGGGGCAGCGGGTGAATTTCCGCAGGTGACGTACAAGTCCGAAGGGTCGCTCGAGTTCAGCTTGAAGAACAAGCTGCAAACCGCGCTGCAGCAGGTGAAGACGGCGACGGTGCTGGAGGACGCGAACCTGACGGCGGCTCAACAGACGGCGCTGCGCACGCCGGTCAGTCTGGAGACGGTGCAGATTTCCGCCAGCGGGCAAGCCGCGGGAGGCAAAAGCGAATCGCAAATGGTCATGGCTTACGCGCTCGTCTACGCGCTGCTGTTCCTGTTGTACATGGGCGTCGTTGGCTTCGGCAACATGGTCGCGATGGAGATTACGGCGGAAAAAAGCTCGCGGGTGATGGAACTTCTGATCACCAGCGTGGCGCCGCTTAAGCAAATGTTCGGCAAAATCATCGGCATTTGCCTGCTCGCGCTTGTGCAGATCGCGCTGATCATCGTCGTGGCTGTGCTCAATCTCGGCTTGTCGGGCAACAGCGAGCTGGTGCAGGAGCTGCATTTGAGCTGGGGCGATTTGCAGGTGTCGCTGATTGTGTATTTCCTGATTTTTTACCTGCTTGGCTTCTTCATCTACGCGACCTTGTTCGCGGCCGTCGGTTCGCTGGTCAGCCGCACCGAAGAGGTTGGCCAGGCGATTATGCCGGTGATGATGATTATTGTCGCAGCGTTTATGATTGCGATCCTTGGGCTGAACCACCCAACGGCCGGTTATGTGAAAGTGATGTCGTTCGTGCCGTTTTTCTCGCCGCTAATCATGTTCCTGCGCATCGGCATGACCAGCCCGGCGGTATGGGAAATCTGGCTGGCCATTGCGCTGCAGGCGGCCGCGATTGTCGGCATGGCGTGGATTGCGGCGAAGATTTACCGCACCGGCGTGCTGATGTATGGCAAACGTCCGTCGCTGCGTGAATTGCGGAAAGCGATGCGGGCGTTTAAGGTGTAGACAAAAGCCTGGATAAATCAAAATCCTTGATTTATTCAGGCTTTGTTCGTTGTGGACCGTAAAAAATTCTCATCAGCAAATGGACACCCAGTACAATAACCCAATTTCCGGGTTGGAGCTCATTATAATTAATCTTTCCCTGTATTGTGGCTAATCTTCATGTTATGATCGTGTTGTTGTAAAAATAAATCGTAATGAGGTGAGGACAATGAAAACAAAACCATATATGTCCTATCCTCCTGTTGCTTTTTAGTTATTTGTTTACGATATATTAGGCTCTGAGGGTAGGTTTCACTCTCAGGGCTTTTCTATTTAGCCGGAAGGAACGTTGAATCCTCCTTGCCGGTCTATGACAGCCACTTTCAGAGTGGCTGTTATTTTTTTTCGTTTCAACAAATATGAAAGGATGATGTGTTGTGAAAAGACTCGCGCAATATTTTCGCTCCTTGCAATCGGGACAGTCCTCTTACAGTTTGATTTATGAAGGTTCCTATTATGATCAAGGAGGGATGATATCTGACCCCACCTATTGGCATCATGACGTCGCCTATTGCATTGAACGGACACATAAACTCACACTGGATCAACCATGCATCACCATCAAAATACCTTTTGACCGCCTCCATGTAGATGAAAACAGGGATCCGGTTGTGCTCGCCGATTTTGCATTAAGAGCATGGGTGCGTCACATTGACGCATTAAATAAATTGATTTATAACCGGTCGCGTTCGGATAAAGAAAACGGTGCTTTTTATTGTTTTCGTCCAACCAATGTGGTGTTGCAGCGTAATGCATCTTTTGTCGAAGCGATCTCGGACCAATCGTATTTATGCTTCATGATTACCGTTCAGCTCCCATTCAAAAATAATGATAAAGCGATGCGCATGCTCTGCAAAATGCTGCCCAAGGAAGTGGAGGAGCTTATTGCCAACTTTGATCTGAGCCAATTACAGGCTGCCTATGCGTTGGTCGACAAACAAAACAGGATTCGCGAATGGCTGAAATCCAGTGAGTATTGCGCATTTATGGCAAATGGCAGCATTTTGCCAAGAAATCAAGACCACAGCGGGCCGCTGGAGGGTGCCTTGCCTTTTACATCCCCGGAAGATATGGAAGTTGAAATTTGCGGTTTGCGCGGAATGGGCATCAAACAGGGCGTGACGGTGATCACCGGTGGTGGGTATTCGGGTAAAAGCACCTTGCTGGATGCGCTAAATTCGGCGATTTACAATCACATCTTAGGCGATGGACGAGAATTGGTGATTACCGATCAAAGTGCCATGGAAATATCCGCAGAAGAAGGCCGTTCCATAACAAATATCAATATTACGCCTTTCATCAAATGGATACCCCACGGTTCGGCTGCCCAGTTTTCGACGGACTACGCCTCAGGTTCCACCTCGCAAGCCGCCAATATTATGGAGGCCATCCACTTCGGGTGCAAGCTTCTGCTGATTGATGAAGACAGAAGTGCGACGAATTTTATGATTCAGGACAGCAAAATGCGTTCATTAATCAAGCATGAACCCATTACACCGTTTACGGAACGTGTCCGAGAGCTTTATGAGGCGGTTGGCGTCTCTTCCGTGCTTGTTATTGGAGGCAGCGGTGAATTTCTAGCCGTTGCCGATCAAATCATCCTGATGGACAATTTTGTGCCCAAAAACGTAACCGAGGAAGCCCAACATGTATGTGAACACGACAAACCACGCGAACGTATCCCTTTTACAAACTGGGAGATCGAAAGAAACATAACCACCGATCGTTTTTCGAGCTATCCACAGGGCAGCGGTACAGAAAAGCTGATGGTTTCCACCATGGGCTACATCCTGATCGGCGATGAACAAATTGATATCAGAGGGCTTTACCATATCACCTCGCACGCCCAGCTTGCAGCCATTGCTTTTTTACTTCGAAAAATCGCTGTAAGTCATCAGGATCGCCTTATCGTTCTTCATGAAAAGATCAAAAAAGCGCTCGAAGATATGGAGAGAGAAGGCGTGGATATTGTATTTTCCTCCTTTTTTCCCGGTTTCGAAAGATGGCTTGAATTACCAAGGATTCATGAAGTATTAGCGGTCATCAACCGCATGAAACATTTGAATTTTATTCAGCTTGAGCCTGCTGAACAAAATACCCACGGTCGTATATAAAAAAAAGCAAAGCCCCGCAGACGGGGACTTTGCTGCAACATACGGTTTCAATATTTACGGATTAAACGACCAGCCCGGCATCTCCTCTAGCGTGAGTACATTGGAAGCACTGTATAAAGCCGGTAATGTGCTTTGGTTTTGGCTGATAAAGTCCGGCCATAACATGACGTACAGCCATTTGTTTTGTTGCGCCAGCAGGGATGCTGTCGGCATAAACTGGCATTCGCCAACCGCAATCAGCTTGCCGCCGGAGACGCGCAGCATCGTATTGTAGTTATTTTGCGTATACCCGGTATTGTAAACATCCAACGTCGCCATATCAAAGTATGCCGAACCAGGGTTATATGCATCTACCTCGGTGCCAAGGTTGGAGAAATCCTGAACGTTCCAGTTCCAAATAATGTTGTCGAGCCCTTTCGTATTGGCTAAATAATCATGCGTAATCTGATACAGTCTGGCGCTGCCGTTCGGCCCTTTGTGGCAGGACCACCAGAACACACATTGATTCATTTCATGGAAGGGGCGGAAAACAACAACCACGCCGGAATCCTTCAAGTCCTGCAAATACACGGACAAGGTATTCAACCGATTGATCCAGGCGTTATACAAGTTGGTGCCCGGTGTAGTCAATTCTACGAATTGGGCATCGCTGAGCTTCGCCGGATTGCCGCCGCCGATATCGTCCCAGCTGCAATATTCATCCCGGGTTGGCGCACAAGCATGGTACATCAGCGAAACCAGCGCCCCTTGGCTAAACTGCCGTTTCGCTTCTGCAATCAATGTGCTGCGATTGTTAACCGCGCCGCTGCCGAATCCAAAATCTCCTCCCCAGAATGAAGAGACTTTGCCAGTCATCGCCGTAATTTGGTCTGTATGGCTGGTCGGATGGGAGGCATCTTTATTTTCAATACCCACCAACGTATGATTGCCGGAGATACTGTTCAGGTAATTGAGTATTTGCTGCTTTTTAACTGCGGTTGAAGTGCTGCTTTCGGTGCTGTAGCCATATACTTCAAACTCATACAAGGAATAGCCGTAAGCTGTGGCCCGTTGGATTCCGTACATTTTTACATACCGTGCAGTCGTAGGATCAAAATCAATCGGATTGATTCCGCCGCTGCCGTTGTAGTTGGAATAAACCGTTGTCCACGACACATTGTCTGTTGATGTCTGAATCTGGAATTGGCGGGCATATGCCGTCTCCCATTTCAAAACAACACTGGCTACCGTTTGCGCGGAGCCCAGGTCCACAATGAAATATTGCGGGTCGGTATAAGCCGAAGACCATCGCGTCGTCGTGTTGCCGTCGACCGCGTTGCTTCCAGCGTAATTGGCAGATTCCGTGGACGAAACGATAGTTGGTTTGCCAAGCGCCAGATTGATGTTGGTCGGCGTTGGCGATGGCGCGGCTGTAGGGGTCGGGGATGGCGTCGGAGTCTGCGCTGCTGAGCCGTAGACCTCCAGTTCCGCAACCTGCGCTCCTGTCGCTCCGCTATTGGCCGTCATGTTCAGTTTGACATAGCGAGTCGTTGACGAGCTGAAATCGATCGTGACCGCATTGGCACCAGGATTAAACGCGTAAGTCGCGGATGAGACAATCGTAGTATACGTGGCATCGTCCACACTCCCCAGAACAGAAAGTGTTTGGGTTCTCGACCCCCAGCTTGCCGGAAGCTTCACAACAACTCTGTTGATGATGCTGGTTCCGCCGAGATCAACACGAATCCAGTTGGGGTACGCGTTCGCCGCGCCTTCCCAATACGTATTCGGGTTGCCATCATTGGCATTGGCGGCCACATAAGTTTGAGTGACGCTGCCTGCCACGATCGCCTTGTTCAAAGCAAGGTTAGTTCCCGGCGTTGGCGTGGCGGTTGGTGTAGATGTTGGTGTTGGTGTTGGCGTCGGAGTAGGTATTGCAGTAGGCGTCGGCGTAGCTGTGGGAGTTGACGTTGGGCCTGTAAACGCTACTTGAAGGTTGTCCAGGTTGACGTTGCCGGAATCGGTTGTGTCATATTTGTACGCGATCGTGTTGTTGCCGGTGTCCAGCGTCAGCGTTTCCACTTTTGTAGACCAAGTATCCCAGTTAGCTAGATTGGCAAGGGTTGTTTGTTTCACTTTTGCGCCGTTGACGTAGATGCTCAGTGTTTTTGCACTGCCGCTGGCATTGCCGAATTTCAGCGCAACATGGTAGTTGCCTGCTGTCGCTGCATTTACCGTGAACGTCGTGGTTGCGCCTTGCGTCCAGTAACCGTCAACAAAACCGCTGCCTGTGTAACCGGTGTGGTCAGTGTTGGTTTTCGCTCCGCCAGTCAGTGCGGCAGACTCAGCTTCGTAAGTGCCGGATGGAGTTGGTGTAGGCGTAGGCGCAGGAGTTGGTGTAGTTGTAGGAGTAGGAGTGGGAGTGGGTGTAGAAGTGTTGTATACTTCGAGCTCAGACAATTGACCGGCAGGCCAGCTTGTGTTCGCTGTAAAGTGGATTTTCACATAACGTACGCTTGTGCTTGTGAAGTTGATGGTTACTGTGTTGCTGCCCGCTGCGAATGTATATGTTTGGGAAGCGGCCAGGGGGGTATAAGTAGAGTCGTTGGTGCTGCCTTGTATAGACAACGTTTGGTTGCGGTTGCCCCAAGCAGATGGGAGCTTCAAAACGACTTGGTTGACAGTGTTAGCGCTTCCAAGATCAACGCGCACCCATTGCGGGAAGGCGTTATTGACGCTCTCCCAGTAAGTGTCTTGGCTACCGTCGGTTATGTTGCCGGAACCGTAGACGTCAGCGTGGCCGCTTTCCGTCGTTGATTTGCCGGCAGCCAGATTCGTTGCCGCTATGGAACTGGCAGGGACTAGCAGCAATTGTGTGAAAAACAAAGTGAATGCCAGCAAGCACAGTGCAAATGGGTTTTTCTTTGAAAAATGTCGGTTTACAGTCATTTGTGATATACCTCCAACTTCATCAATAGGGTCTTGCAAACTTTAAATTCATTTATAGACTTTAACAGTCTATATACTCTCTCAAAACCTCCTCCCAATAATCATGCACTTCCATTCAACGCCGACCACATCTTGCTGCCGCCCACCTCCTTTAAACACGACACGCGCTGATATTCAACTAAATTATACTTGAGGGATTTGTGGAATGACGATGAGATATATTACGATTAACCTGAGAAATAAACCTGAATTTCAATTTTTCTCTTAAAATTTTAATGACAAAGTTATTATTTTTTGAAAATTATCCTTAATAGTAGATGTAATTTGCTTAAACTGGTGCATGAACATGGATGTACGCAAACGAACTACAGTTTGATCTTTGGCACCACAACTTCCAATAGCACATCTGAACAATTAATAATGCCAGGATCATGAACGCCGTGGCCGTCGTTTCCGAATTTGACGAAAATGATTCAATTAAATAGCTCAAGCTGCAACGGGCTGTTAACAAGAAAAGTTGAAAAAATTGAAGTCTGGAAAACCCTGTTCTTTTTGACTTTACCCTGTATAAAGGAAGGGATAAGCTCATATTTTGCTGAAAACAAAGGTTTCAAATGATTTTTTTAAATATTAATTCAAAAAATAAACAATTATTTCTTAAAAATAAATTAAAAAAATATTTACAAATGGAACAAAATACTATACATTTAAAGTGTTGAAAGCGCATTCAATAAATTTGTTTCAAAAGGGAGGCGCATTACAGTCATGACAACAACACGCAGAAAAGCATTAAATCTCACCGTGATTTTTTCCTTGCTTATGGGGTTGGTGGTGTTTTTTGCACCGGAACCAAGCCCGGCATCGGCCGCGGACGTCAACTTGGCTTACGGCAAGCCGGTCACCGTATCGTCAACAGAGTCCGGGTATCCGGGTTCGAACGCGGTAGATGCCAACGGCAATACCCGCTGGTCTTCCGCGTATGCCGACAATCAGAATTTTGTCGTCGATCTGGGCTCCGTGCAGACGGTATCCAGCGTATCGATCAAGTGGGAAGCGGCTTATGCGTCGCAATTCCAGATTCAAACATCGACGGACAATGTGACCTGGACGACCCGCTACGAGAACTACAGCGCAACAGGCGGAACGAGCACGATCAATTTTACCGCAGTAAGCGCGAGGTATGTGAAAATGTACGGAATCAAACGAGCCACGGCATACGGCTTTTCGATCTGGGAGTTCGAGGTTTACGGAAGCACTCCGTCAAGCCCGCCGCCGACGACTAACGTCAACTTGGCTTACGGCAAGCCGGTCACCGTATCGTCCACAGAGTCCGGGTATCCGGGTTCGAACGCGGTAGATGCCAACGGCACGACCCGCTGGTCTTCCGCGTATGCCGACAATCAGAATTTTGTCGTTGATCTGGGCTCCGCGCAGACGGTATCCAGCGTATTGATCAAGTGGGAATCGGCTTACGCGTCGCAATTCCAGATTCAAACATCGACGGACAATGTGACCTGGACGACCCGTTACGAGAACTACAGCGCAACAGGCGGAACGAGCACGATCAATTTTACCGCAGCAAGCGCAAGATATGTAAAAATGTACGGAATTAAACGAGCCACGGCATACGGTTTTTCGATCTGGGAGTTCGAGGTTTATGGAAGCGCTGCCACCACGACGGAGGTAGGAGTGCTCGCGTATCTGCAGGGCACGGGCCGTAGCGGAACTGTGATTGGCGAGCATAATCGCGAGCCAAATTCGGACCCGGCCAAATACACCAATACGATTATCGGCATTACCGGCAAAACGCCGGCGCTCTGGAGCGGCGATTTCCTGTTTTCGGCCAGCGACGTGAGCAACCGGCAAACCATGATCAATGAAGCGAAAAGACAATGGGCCAACGGCGCCATCGTCCAATTGATGCTGCATGTCACCCCGCCTACGCAGTCTGAGCCCGGCAATTGGGACGGCGGCGTAGTGAGCAAGCTGACGGACACCCAGTGGACTTCGCTGATTACGAACGGCGGAACGCTGAATGTGGCTTGGAAACAACGTCTGGATACGTACGCCTCTTACATCCAACAGCTCAAGGACAGCAATGTCACCGTCTTGTTCAGACCGTTCCATGAAATGAATCAGGGCGTATTCTGGTGGGCCGGCAGACCGGGCACGAACGGCACGGCCGCGCTGTATCGCTTGACACACGATTATATGGTCAATACGAAAGGTTTGACGAATATTGTGTGGGTTTGGGACATGCAGGATTTGGAAAGCGCAAACAATTTTGTTTCGTCGTGGAGCTCCTACAATCCCGGGAATGCTTACTGGGATATCTTTGCTCTCGATATATACAACGGCGATTTTTTCACCACGGCCAAATACAACGCAGCGCTGACTGTAGCCGGCGGCAAGCCGATTGCGATCGGGGAGTGCGCCAAATTGCCGAGCCCAAGCGTGTTGACGGCGCAGCCGCAGTGGGCGTTTGCCATGGGTTGGGCGGAGTGGGTATTCGATCCGATCAACGGCGTAGAATATAATACGGACAATGAAATACGTGCTGTGTATGACGCTGCGAACGTAATTACAAAAGATGAGTTGCCGAAATTGAAATAGGTTTAAAAATGAACGTATAGCCCTCTGAAGCACGATTTTGTGTTTGAGAGGGCTATTTTACTTAGCGTTACATCAAAAATAGTATTTGAAATAAATTGAAAAATTGATTATTGTTAAAGAAACAAATTCAACGAAGAATGCGATGTGGGAATCATGAAGAAAATTACGCTGCAGACGATAGCCGAACATTTGAATGTTTCCAAAGCGCTGGTTTCCAAGGCGTTATCCAACGATCCCGCGGTCAGCGACGTCACAAAGGAGCTGATCTGGAAGACGGCCAAGGAGATGGGCTACCCTATCAAGTCCTCCCGCAAAGTCGTGCCGGCTTCGAAAACGGGGACGTTGGCCGTAGTGATGCCGCGCGGATACATGCAAGATTTTCAGTATTGGGGCAAAATATTGGGGGGCATTGACGAGGAGTTGTCCAAATACAGCTTTAGCATGCTGCTCTCCAGCATCGATACGTCGATCGTCCAAGCCAAAGACGGGCTTCCGGCCAGTATTCACGAAGGGAAAATCGACGGCGTTATTGTGCTCGGCCACATTCCCGACAATTATATTTATGCGTTGAAGGAAAAAAATTATCCGTTTGTCATGGTGGACTCCAACGTGCAGGACCCGACCGTGGAGCATATTTTGTCCAATAATAGCCAAGGGGCCCAGCAGGCCGTCAAATTGCTGCTGGATGCCGGACACCGCAAGTTGGCTTTCGTTGGGGACATCAGCTCGGCCTGGAGTTTTGCTGAAAGGTATCGCGGCTTCGAGCAGGCGGTCCGGGAAGCGGTGGAGGCGGGCTGCAAGGGCATCGAGACGGTGCGGGTCGAAGGGGTTGGCGTCAGCGGCAATGGCAATTACACGTCGCCGGAATTTGCCAAGGCGTTAAGCCGCTGTATTCATCGTGACGACCCGGTGACGGCGTATTTTTGTGCGAACGATATGCTCGCTATGGAAACGCAGTCGGCATTTGCCGCCATGGGCGTGTCGTGCCCGCAGGACGTGTCGATTGTCGGCTTTGACGATCTGTCGATCAGCGCGTTGACCCAGCCGAAGTTGACGACGGTGAAGGTGCCCAAAACAGAAATGGGAAAAAGAGCGGTGGAGCTTGTCTTGCACCGGATCAGCCATCCAGAGGCATGGCCGGAGTTGGTGCTGCTTTCCACCTTTCTTGTGGAGCGTGATTCGGTGCGGTCAATCCTTGGGGATGAGGGTAATTTGACCGTGAGTTAATTTTTTAATTAAATTAATTTTAAAAAATGCAGTGTAAAACGTTGTCTTGGCGTTTGATCTGCTTTTTTTATGCGCAAAAATGCCAGCGATAGGTGGGGAAATAACGTAGAATTGCTTAAAAGCGGCGTATTTAGCGTTTTTTTTATTTATTTCATTCAAAAAAATGCCAAAATAAGATTTTTTATAATTAAATTTTTAAATAATAATTGAATTTTTATGAAATCCGTGATATCTTTATCTATGTAAACGATGTCAATTACTTGAGAGGGGTCATTTCAGATGAAAAAGTATTTGTCGGTAGCGGTAGCACTTACAATGTCGGTTACACTCTTGGCTGCATGCGGCAGCAAGGCGGAGGACACAAACAGTGGTGCTGGAGCGACAACCAAAGCAACCGAGCAAACGAAGGCAACAACCAAGCCCGACGATGGCGGAGCCGACAAGGTTAAGGGCAAGATCACTTTCCTGACGAACCGCACGGATATGGTCGGCAAGGAGTACGTGGATTACGCGAAGCGTTTTAAAGAGAAATACCCGAACGCCGATGTCGAGTTCGAAGCGATTACCGATTTGGATAAAACGACGAAGGTGCGCTTGTCCACCGGCGATTTGCCGGATGTCCTGCTCATTCCGACGATCGCCAACACGGACCTGCCCAAATATTTTGCTCCGCTGGATGATCTGGGGTTGAACGATAAAATCTACTTCAAGGATTACAAATCGACCGGTGGTAAAGTGTACGGCATTTCGGCAGGCGCCGCTACGGTTGGCATCGTGTATAACAAGAAAGCGTTTGCAGATGCCGGCATCACAGCGGTTCCCCGCACCTTGGATGAGTTTTACGCGGCAAGTGAAAAGCTGAAAGCCAAAGGCATCGTGCCGCTGGCCTCCAACTTTAAAGATCAGTGGCCGTTGTATCCCTGGGCTTCGGAAATTCCTACGGTCATGTCGGGCAACGCCAATCTGAACAATGATCGCGCGAAAACCGATACGCCGTACACGATGGATAATGCTTATGGCAAAACGATGAGCATTCTCAGAACGATGAATGAAAAGGGCTATCTGGAGCCCGACATCAACTCGACAAACTGGGAGCAATCGAAGAAAGATGTAGCCAGCGGCAAATTCGCGATGTACCTGCTCGGCAACTGGGTCATTCCACAGGTGATCGACAGTGGCACCCCGGCAGACAACGTTGGCTTCTTCCCGTTCCCTTACGATAACTCCGGCAAGCTGAACGCTCCGCTTTCTCCAGACTGGGCCTACGGCGTCAACAAGGACAGCAAAAATATCGATACGGCCAAAGCGTTCGTGAAATGGATGATCGAAGAGTCGGGTTTTGACGACTTCGCGGGCTTCATTCCGGTGCTTAAGGACAAGCAGCCGAAAATGCCGCAACTGGCCGAGTTTAACAGCTTTGGCGCCACTTACATCGAAGGCGTTTCCGACAATGACGATACGACGCAAATCATTAACAAGGCCCAGTTCGTGAAAGAAGCGGTCGTGCAGGATTTCGTTCTGCAAAAAGATCCAAAAGGCTATTTGGACAAACTGAATGAGAAATGGGCCGCTGCCAAAAAATCGTTAGGCAAGTAAGCGGATTTAGCGGTATGCAGAGGCAAAATGGATTATTCGGATGTTTCCCGGTAATCCATTTTGCTTCCTCTTAAGAAATTTGCTGAAAGGAGCGGGGTGAAATATGAACGGCATTTCTTATAAAACCCAGAAGATCATCATTGTGTTCGGCTTTTTGATCATACCGGTCGTCCTGTTGAGCACGTTCACTTATTATCCGGCTGTAAAAATGATGTACCTGAGCTTCACGAGTTGGGATGGCTACAGCGATGCCGCGTCCTGGATCGGCTTTGACAATTACAAAGAGATTTTTACAAACTCCGAGTTGTTTGGCGTATTTGCGCATCATCTCCCCTATGTGCTGGTCGGCATTGTGCAAAATGCGGCAGCCATTGTATTCGCCGTCATTTTAAATTCGAAACTTCGAGGAAGAAACGGCTTTCGCGTCATTTTGTTTCTTCCCTTTATCATGAACGCCGTGGCCGTCGCTTTTATGTTTCAATACGTGTTTGATACACAAAATGGCTCGTTGAACGTTCTGCTCAACTTTATCGGCATCGGCAAGATTAGCTGGCTCGGTAATCAATCGTTGGTTAATTTCTCGTTGGCCTTGATCGGATTCTGGAAGTTTATGGGCTACAACATGGTTATTTATCTGGGGGCCCTGCAGGCCATTTCCGGCGATATGTACGAAGCGGCCAAGATCGACGGGGCGAACCGCTTTCAGACTTTGTGGCATTTGACGTTGCCGAATTTGACGAAAATCATTCAATTGAATATGTTTCTTACGGTCAGCGGGGCGTTAGGGGTTTTTGATTTGCCGTTCGTGTTGACGAAGGGCGGACCGGCGGGCGCCAGCGAGACGTTCCTGTTCAAAACCGTGGAGACGGCGTTCCAGTTTAATAACTTCGGTCTGGCTTCGGCGATGAGCATTGTGCTGCTGGTGATGACCGTGCTCATTCTGGGTGTGCAAAACCTGGTCATTAACGGGAGGGGGGAAGCGCGATGAGGAAATTCGATCTGGTGCATTATTGCAAATACGTGCTGCTGCTCATAGCGACGGCTACGGTGTTATTTCCTCCTTATGTGGTGTGGGTCAACGCCTTCAAGGGCAAAAACGAAAGCACGAATCCCTTTGCTTGGCCGAAGTCTTTCCTACATATGGACAACTTCATTGACGTATTTACCCAAGCGAGCATGGGAACGGCCTTTATGAACACCTTGATCATTATCGTCGTGTCGATTGTTGGCAATGTGCTGTTGGGCACCATGAGCGCTTATGCGCTGGGGCGGTTTAATTTTCGCGGCAAACAGCTGGTATTGTTCGGTTTTCTGGCCGCTACCATCGTCCCGACGATTACGACGCAGGTTGTCGTGTTCTCCTTGATCAAATCTCTGGGGCTGTTTAATACGCTGGGAGCGCCGATTCTCCTGTTCGTAGGCGCTGACGTCATTCAAATCTATATTTACCTGCAATTTATTACGAACATTCCCTATGAGCTGGACGAAAGCGCGATGATAGACGGAGCGTCCCTGTTTCGGATCTACCGCTCGATTATTTTTCCGATGCTCGGCCCGGCGACGGCGACGCTGGTCATTTTGAAAACGATTAATATCTATAATGAAATGTACATTCCGTTCTTGTATATGCCGAAAAAGAGCCTGGTCGTCGTGTCGACCTCGATCATGCGCTTCGCCGGGGTAAATCAGGCCGAGTGGGGCGCGATCTGCGCAGCTATTCTCATCATCATGATTCCGACGGCTGCGCTGTATCTGTTTTTGCAAAAATTCATTTTTTCCGGCGTGACGAGCGGAGCGGTCAAGTCTTGAGGTGGCCAGCGGAAGGCGCCGACAGAGTGGAGGGGATCAGATGGAACTGTCATTTAGGGAATATCAATGGTTCGTCAAAGGCTTCTGGCCCTGGGTGCCCGTTAAAGGGAGCAGCATGGAGATCGGCCATGAATTGATGGGCGTTACGGAATGGCTGCCGGCCACAGTGCCGGGGGGCGTTCATCAGGATTTGTATCAGGCCGGTTTGATCGATCATCCTTATCGCGATATGAACAGCAGGGAATGCGAATGGGTGGAAAACCGCTGGTGGGTGTACAAGACGATGTTCGAGCGTCCGGCGTTGTGCGGCTCGAAGGTCGAGCTGGTTTTTAAGGGACTCGATTACGAGGCGATCGTTTACTTGAATCATCAATGGTTAGGCGAGCATAAAGGCATGTATCATCCGGCTGTTTTCGATATTACGGAATGGATGGACCGGCACGACAGCTTTGAGCTGCTCGTCGTGTTGAAGCAGGCGCCGGACGAGATGGCGCAAATCGGCAAAACGTCGGAAACGTTTACGCAGAAAAGCCGCTTCAATTACAAGTGGGATTTCTCCACGCGGCTGGTGAACGTGGGGATTTGGGACGATGTTGTGTTGCGCGTGCACCAAGCGTGCTCGTTGGAGAATGTGCAGGTATCGACGGATGTCGACCAAGGGGCGGGGCTCTTGCATGTATCGGCAGAGGTTGTGTGCCAGGCCGGGGAAGCCGACGCCGCGGCTGAATGGCTGCTGTCGGCCCGCGTGCTCGATCCCGAGGGGCGGGTTGTAGCGACTGCGGTGGAACTGCTGCGCGCGCCTGCTGCTGCGGCCGCATTTGAATGGAACATCCCTTCGCCGCGGCTGTGGTATCCGAACGGTTATGGCGACCAGCCGCTGTATTGTGTGGAGCTCAAGCTGCTCCATGGCTCCGCAGAACTGGACTGTTACAGCTGCTATACGGGCATCCGCAAGCTGGAGTATGTCGCCAATGAGGGAAGCCCGGAGGACGCGCTGCCGTATACGTTTGTCATTAACGGCAAAAAGATTTATATCCGGGGCGTGAATATAACTCCGTTGGATCATCTGTACGGCAACGTAACGGAAAGCCGTTACGACTGGATCGTGCATTTGGCGAAAGAAGCCCATGTGAACATGATTCGCGTGTGGGGCGGGGGCATTATCGAGAAGCCCTACTTCTATGAATTGTGCGACCGTCACGGCATAATGATCTGGCAGGAGTTTATTCAATCCAGCTCCGGCGTGGACAATATTCCGTCCAAACGTCCAGAATTTCTGGAACTGCTGACCCGCACGGCGGTGGAGGCGCTCCGCACGCGGCGCAATCATGTTTCCCTGACGGTGTGGAGCGGCGGCAATGAGTTGATGAGTGCGGCGAACCAGCCTTCCACCTATGAAGACGAGAATTTGGCGATGCTCAAGGAGTTGGTGGCGAAGTGGGACCCGCAACGCATGTTTTTGCCGACCTCGGCATCGGGCCCCGTCCAATACATTACCGCGGACAAGGGCGTCAGCCACGATGTGCACGGTCATTGGAAATACCAAGGCAATCCGCAGCATTATGGGCTCTACGGTCAAGCCGACCACCTGTTTCACAGCGAATTTGGCGTGGATGGCGTCAGCGCGCTCAAAAGCCTGCGCAAATTCCTCAGTCCCGCTCACCGCATGCCGGTGTCGATGGCCGACAGTCTGGTCTGGCGCCACCATGGTGAGTGGTGGGATACGTACGAGCGCGATCTGCACATGTTTGGGCGGCTTGACGAGTTGGCCACGTTCGTCGACTGCAGCCAGTGGATTCAGGCAGAGGGCTTGCGCTTCATTCTGGAAGCGAATCTCCGAAGGCAGTTCCGCAACAGCGGCAGCATCGTCTGGCAGCTTAACGAGCCGTGGCCCAACGCCAGCTGCACCAATCTGGTCGATTATTACAAGGAACCGAAGATGGCGTATTATTGGGTGAAAAAAGCGTTTGCGCCCAATCACGTTTCGTTGGATTACGGCAAGCTGGATTACAGCGTTGGAGAAACGTTTGACGCCGCCGTCTATGTGCATAGAAATGGCGACGCAGCGCTTGCCAAAGTGGAGGCGCAGGTGCTGGACAGCCGCGGTGTTGTGCTGTTTGCGCAAGCGCTGGAGGGAGTCACCGCTTCCAACAGATCGGCGTTGGCCGGAGCGCTGACGTTCGAGGTTCCGGCGACGGCGGAGGGGCTATTTTTCATTCGGCTAAAGCTCGAAATTGCCGCTGCCCAAGCAGTGGAAAACTTATACATCTTCTCTACGGCCGCGGCGGCGGCGCCTGTTTACGGTGCTGCACTGGGCCTGGGCCCGGCCAAGCTTGATGTACAGGCGTTGGGCGATTGGCGCCCGGGGGAAGGAATGGGCCTTCACGGCGGCGATGAGGTGGTCAGCAAGCGGTTTCGGGTGAAAAACGAAGGGGCCGCGGTCGCTTTGTTCGTTCACCCGGAGGAGCAGACCGACCGCTACTGGATGGCGGCCGACCGCGCATACGATACCTTGTTTCCGGGGGAAGAGTTGGACATAGAGGTGACGTGTGCGGCAAGGTCCGGCGAAGTGTTCGGCGATCCGCAGGCCCGCGCAGCGAGCCCGTTCTGGCCGGCGGCCGATCCGGTCATTGCGTTTCACTGCTTCCACAGCCGGACGCTGCAAGCAGCTGCGGAGTGTGAGCGGTTAGCCAAGTTGGAAGCCGCAGCCGCGGCGATTGCTCCGGTAGCCCAATAAAACGTTTTATCCAACCAGGAAGACGAAACTGCGCTGGAAGGCGCTCGTGCCGGTGGGGCGGAGGCAACCAGGGTTTGTCGGGCGGGACAAAGCTGTAAAGATAATGGTAAATATATTGAAAAAAATATAATTAACGGGATAGCCCTATCTTCCGTTTTATGGCATTCAGCTTAAGGGGAAAAGTGTTGATCGGTGTTGGGGACAATCGTTGCGAATTTCGTTGAAAAGTGGAACATACAGAAAAAAATCCCTTTAATTCAGGGTGTATATAAGGCTGTTTAGATGATTGAAAATGCAGGAATGGACTGCGATAATCGACTTCTTTCTAATATTTTAATTAAAATTATTTAAAAATATAAGAAAATATTATTGAAATTTTAACGAAAAAAGTTTAATATGAATAAATGAAAGCGTTGCAAAAAATCATGGATGGCGCTTTTCGCGTAAATAACATGGGGGTTGGTGAAAGCGATGTTAGTGAGATTCAAAAAGATGTTTAGCTTGCTGGTGGTTGTTGGACTCTTTTCCAGTTTGCTGCTTTCTTTCTTTGGCGCCTCAACGGTGCTGGCGGATGACGGCTCGGGAGGCTCGGGTTCCGGCAGCGTAACCGATGATGTCTACCAGTCGGTTTTTACTGATTTTATTACCGTTCAGGGCGATAAATTGAAAGACGGCGCAGCCGACTTCCGATTTGCTTCTTTGAATTATCCAGGTGCGATTCTGGACCCGGATTTCTCGAAAGAAGATGCGCTGCGGACTTTGGCTGCGATGGGGGGCCAGGTGACCCGGACGTACGTGCCGCCGGTAAAGCGGTATGACAATGCCAATGCATCCAGCGCGCTTGTGCTTGGCCCTGATGCCAACGGGCAGATGCAATTTAGCGAAGAGGGCTTTCAGAAACTGGACAAATTCCTCGCGTTGGCCAACCAATACGGCATTCGCGTCATCATTCCTTTCGTAGACCAATGGCAGTGGGTAGGCGGTATTGAAAGTTACGTCAATTTCCGTTACCCGGGCACGATCAGCAACGATGCGGCCCATGATGACGACGCCTGGAAGTTTTATACCGATCCGCTCGTCATTTCCGATTTCAAGCAAGTGATCCATTACATGATGAATCGTGTGAACACCTATACAGGTGTTGCCTACAAGGACGATAAAGCGATTCTGGCCTGGGAAACGGGCAATGAGCTGGGGGGCTACAATCAGGACAAATTCCCTCAAGCATGGACAACGGAAATCGCCCGGTATATCAAACAAGACGAGCACCCCAGTCAACTTCTCCTTGACGGTCGTTTTGCTGTAAATGCGGATTCGTTAAACGATCCGAATATCGACATCGTGGGCAATCACTTTTATACCGGGAATTTCATGGATAAATTGACGGCCGATCAGGCGTTGACTACTGGCAAGAAACCGTATATTCTCGGCGAGTTTGGCTTGTATACTTCGGCCGCGCCTGTGGAAGCGTTGTACAATGCGGCTCTCCAGAACGGCACCGCCGGGATTATGATCTGGTCCTTGCGGCCGCATAAAGAAGATGGCGGCTTCTACTGGCATGACGAAGATCCGGGCAATTGGGCTTCTTACCACTGGCCGGGATTCGCTTCGGGAGATTATTACGGCGAGAAAGACATCATTCGCACGGTTTACAAATATGCACATTACATGGCAGTAAACGATGCAGCCAAATCGACGGCTGTACCGGCGATCCCGGTTCCGGCGAATGCGCCTGTCTTATTTGATATCGATTCGGTGGCTAATATAAAATGGCAGGGCTCCGTAGGCGCTTCCGGTTATGAAGTGCAACGTTCGGAGGATGGTCAGAACTGGACGACGGTCACTGCCGATTTCTCCGATGGCGGCCGAGCAGGCACGCCGGCGTTCCATGACGAGACCGCGATTACTGGCGTGACCTATACTTACCGGGTCAGAGGCGTCAACGAATCGGGCGCCTCCGATTGGTCCAATGAAGTGACGACGGTAGCGGCTCACATCACGACCGATGAGTTGAGCTTGCTGTACAAGGACAATGAGCAACGCAACGTGTACGCCTATGATCATTCGTCCAACTTGGTGACAAGCTCCTCTTCGGATAACGAATTGGGCGAAGGCTACAAGGCTTACGTTTCGACAACGAATGCCGGATTTTTGACCTATGCGTCTCCAGTGGCGCTCAGTCGAGTCAGCCTGACGGCAACGGGCTCCGGTACGATTAAATGGTATGCTTCATCGACCAATAGCAACTATCAGGAAGTGCTGCCGAGTCAAAGCGGCAATGTGTATACAGTGAGCAGCTTGCCTGCCGATACGCGCTTTGTGAAGTTCAGCATTCCAGGCAGCAACTCCGTGCAAATCGATAAGGTGCAGCTTGAATATACGTACAACGGTACGGGGTACGCAGCTGTCCCTGCGCTTCAACATAACGGTTTTATCGTAGATACGGCCTTCACCAGTCTGGATGCCGGCCAAACAGCGAACCTGCAAGTGACGGCCGGTCAAGCCGGTACGGACAATGTGCCGACATTAAGCAGAAATGACGGCAATCCAGGTTCCATCGTTTATCAAGCAGACGGGGACTTCAATTCCTACCGGTTTACGACATATTCGAATGCGGCCGATGAAATGAGCTTTTTCTCCTCTATTGACGGAGAGTCGTATACAGCGATTCATCCGGCTGTAAGCAAATCGCCGACAACGTCAGGCTGGAGCAAGGTGATTTATACGGATTTCGCCCTGCCTGCATCTACCCGCTACATCAAAGCGGTGTATCCTGCAACGGCCAGCGGCGCAGCTCCGGCTTTGGCCCGGGTAGAGGTCGGTTATGGCGTGAACATGATCCCGCTGACCGACAAGCCGCCTGCGAACGTATTTGAAGACGGCGAATACAACTACGGCGTTGACGCCAATCTGAAAGCGCAGTATACGCGCAATGCGTCCGGTGATCCGATTTCCATTGAACTGGATTCCACGAACAAAAACCATGGCAGCTACGGCGTGAAAGTGGACTATGCCTTCAGCGATCAATGGTATGCCGGACTGACGAAAGCCTTGGATCATGTCGACTTGTCCCATTTTGACGCGTTGCATGCCTGGGTCAAGCCGGACGGCTCGGCCAATGGCTTGTCCTTCCAGTTCCGTACGGCGGATGATCGGGTGTGGGAAGCGAAGATTCCCTTAAACGGCACAACGGGGAAAACCATCGAGCTGCGCTATAGCGATTTTGTTCAGCCGCAGTGGAATCAGGATGCGTATCCGGGTTCGACAATAAACATGGCCGACGTGACGGAGTTCTCCATTTATATCAGCTATATGGACGGATCGACAGCAAATGCAGGCGCGGTTTATCTGGATGATATCCAAATGGCGAATGCGACCAAATTGGACAACTTCGAGGGTTATGGCGGTTATGATGCACTGATTCAAAAAGCGTTTACCCGCAACACCGGAGGAGGCTCCTTCGACGTCACTCTCGATACGGCGCATAAATCGGAAGGCAGCTACGGGCTAAAAGTGGACTATAACTTCTCGGGCCCCGGTTATGCCGGCGGAAGCTTCAACCCGGATTTCCTCAATCTGGCTGGTTACGACGGATTTACGTTCTGGCTGCAGCCAGATGGCGCCAACAATGAGCTGGCGATTCAGTTCACAGACGCCAGCGGCAAGTTCTGGGAGACGAAGGCCGTGGTCAGAGGCACGGACCCGCGGTTGATGATCGTTCCTTTCGACGATTTCCGTCTGCCGAGCTGGTATAGCAGCGACACGACGGCAAGACCGGACCCGTCTGTCAACATTACAGCCGTTTCCTTTTATATCGGAGGTTCGAATGATTCGACTTCGGCTTCCGGCACCTTGTATTTTGACGATATTAACGGCGCTTCCTTCAACAGCAGCTTGCAGACGGCGCAAGTCACCATCGCCCCTCCCGCGGCAACGGTGACAACACTGCCTTATAACATTCATGGAACGGCTGTAAATAGCCAGTTTGTAAGGATTCAGGCAGGTTCTCAGGTGTTCTACGCTCCTGTTCAACAAGACGGTACGTGGAGCTACTCCACCTCCAAGCTTGCGAACGGTTCCGTAGAGATTCAAGCGGCGATCGAGCTCTATAACGGGACGGCAGTGAAGTCGGATCAGCAAACATTCACGGTCGATGTCGCCAACAACCCTTATCAGGACGGCCAGACCCAGACTCAACAAAATTATGTGCTGAACGGCAGCTTTGATGACGCGATTGATGCCAGCGCTTGGCCGATTCTTCCTCAGCAATGGACGAACACCGATGCGAGCGGCGCCAACGTGACGGACGGCATCGTGAAGCTGGAAGCGGGCAATGCCCGTACCGGCGCATATGGACTGATTCATTGGAATGATACCCCATATGAAGTCACAACCTCTCAGCAGGTCGAGAATCTGCCAGATGGTCTTTACGAGCTTCGGGCCTGGACCAAGTCCAAAGGCGGTCAGGAAGCGGCCGAGATGATCGCTACGGTTGAAGGCAAAGCGCCGCAAAAGAAAAATATTCCGACAGGAACCGGCACTTGGTCTTACATCAAAATCTCCGATCTGGAAGTGCGCGACGGGAAGCTGACGGTGGCGTTCCATTCCAAGGATCAAGGCGATCACTGGATTGCCGTTGACGATGTGGAGCTTGTGCGCACGGGGGATATCGCCATTCCGTACAAAGTGGAAGCAGTGGGCGGCATCGATAGAGCGGGAGGATTAAGCGCCTCCGTGAACGTATCCCATGTTGCCAACACGCCGGAGCATGTCGGGGACGAGGTGTTGTATGTGCAGTTGATGAAGGGCAATACGCCGGTCAGTTATGTCGCTGTTGCTCAAGATATCACGAATACCGAGCAAATCACGGTTCACTTCGACGTGGCCGACCCGGCTGACAGCGCGTATAGCATGTATGCTTTTGTGCTCGAATCGTTGACCAAAGATGTCGTGACGCTGCCGAATCCGCTGTCTGCCAAAATGAAAATCGAGTAGTCAATCAGGAACATGAAAAGCGAGGGGTAGATGTGCGAAAAAAGCTAATGGTTGGCCTGATGGTTGCGGCTATCCTGTTAAGTGCCGCTGCACCGGCGGGAGCTGCCGCAGGCTCCGCGACGATAGAGTCGATTGGTTCCCAAAGCGCAGGTGCCAGCTTTCTTGTCAAAGGAACGCCGGCAACCGATACCGTCATGATTCAAATTTTTCGTCCCAATCATTCATTGCTGTTGACGGATCTGCTGTCCAGCGAGCAGTACGCAGCCGGGCAAAGCTACACGCTGCCGTCCGATTCGGCGCCTGGCGACTATACCGTGCTTGCCGGCAGCGGCCAACAATCCGTTGCGACTACATTTGTCGTGCAAGCGGGCGGGATGAGTACGCCGACGCCAACGCCAACACCGACGCCACCCCCGACCGGGGGAGCAACGCCGGCGGCGACGCCCAAAATCCGACCGAAGCAAGTCACGCTGGAGGAGATCAAGCAGCTGCTGCCGGCAACGGCGGACGCGCAGGGCAACAAAGTGCTGCGGCTTGACGCCAACGAAAGCGGGATTCAACTGCCGGTTAGTGCGCTTGGCTTGGCTGAAAGCGTCAAGCTGGAAGTGAGCTACAACCAGGTCCGCGTGCAAATCCCGCCGAGTGTGCTCAAGCAGCTCATCCAGTTGCTGCCTGCCGGAAAGACGGACTCCGCACAAATCGTATTGGAGATGGGCCCAGTAGGAGCCACAGACGCGGCCAAGCTGCTGCAAGCCGGCGAGAAGTCGCGGACGGCTGACATCAAGCTGGCAGGAGATGTCTATGAGTTGGCTTTATCCGTTAGTGACGGGGACAGTCAGACCCATGTCTTAAGCTCGTTTGACCAGCCGCTGCTGCTGCGGTTTGCTTACAACGCAGCGGCCAACCGCGATTTGCTGGGCGTCTATCATATAGCGGATGACGGGAGCTTGACTTACAGCGGCGGCCGTGTGGACGAATCGGGCATCGAAGCGGAAGTGCATCATTTCAGTAAATATGCCGTACTTGAATACGACAAAACGTTTGCCGATGTGTCTGCAACGTTCTGGGCTCATGCCGTCATCCAAGCTATGGCTGCCAAGCATATCATTGAAGGGGTAAGCGATACGGCATTTGCGCCGCAGGAGAGCGTCACCAGAGCGCAGTTTGCGGCGATGCTCGTACGCGGCCTCGGGCTTGAAGCTTCCGGCCAAGCTTCCTTTACCGACGTTTCGGCGCAGGATTGGTTTGCTCCTTATGTAGCTGCCGCCGCCGCCAATGGCATCATCAACGGCCGTACATCCAGCGAATTTGCTCCGAATGAGCAGGTGAAGCGCGAGGAGATGGCCGTGATGGTCATGCGGGCCTATCGCCTGGGACATCCGGCTGCAGAGACCGCCGCTCCAAGCTCGTCCGTGTTTACCGATTGGGGAGTCATCAGCGCTTGGGCGCAAAATGACATCGAGCAAGCTTACAGACTTGGCTTGATTCACGGCATTGCCGAGGGCATCTTCCAGCCCCAAGGCTTGACGACTCGAGCGGAAAGCGCGCAGATCCTCTATCAATTATTGTATCGTTAGCCGTTAACATGTATCCGGGCGACTCTTCCTGCCCGGATACTTTTTGTTGCTGGATCGCGACATGGGCGGGGAGTTGCATGAGTTGTTTGCAGGACCGCATTATGGAGTGGGGAGTTTCCACACGCAGACATCTACGGTTCCGGCAACATGACCGATTTCATCCGTAAATCACGAAAGCGGCATGGCCAATCCCATAGCGTTGCGTTGCGGCAAAGCCTCTGTCTGCGGGGGCTTTGCTTTTTTTTGTCTGCTGCAGCGCAGGCTGCGCTGGTTAACCTGCCCGATCTTGTTTTTTTGATATGCGTGTTGCAGCTTTGTTATTTAAGGCTTCGGGGATCGAATCTATAATGGGGACACAACCGATGCATCTACCCCATTATGTAGGAGGAGTCCTTGTGTACCGCAAACTTGTCAGTATAGTTCTTTATGTTTGTTTGGTCTCTTTGTTTGTACCGGTGCTGCCGATGGCGTATGCCGCGGACGCGCCAGGTGAGCCCGGGGCGAAAGCTGCGGAGACGTCCGGTTTCACGGACATGGGCCGTCATTGGGCCGCCGCGGCCGTTACCCGTCTGGCCGCCGCAGGTCTTGTCGACGGCTATGCTGATGGCGCGTTTCACCCGGATCAACTGGTGACGCGCGCTGAATTGATCGTGCTGCTGAACCGGGTGTTCGGCTATGCCGAGGGGGAAGCGGCCGCTTTTGCCGACGTGCAGGGCGGCGATTGGTACGCCGACGCGCTGACGCGGGCCCGCGCGGCCGGGGTCGCCGACGGCTATGCCGACGGGCGATTTCTGCCGCAGCAGCCGATCACCCGCCAGGACGCAGCCGTGCTGCTGGCCCGGGCGTTCCGGCTGGAGGCGAGCGATCGCAGCGGCACCGCTGCTTTCGTCGACGCCGGCGACATCGCCGGTTACGCCAAGCCGGCGCTGGAGTCGCTGCTGGCGGACGGCACCATCAGCGGTTATGACGGCCAGCGTCTGCTGCCGCAGCGCGCCATTACCCGCGCGGAGACGGCGGCGCTGCTGGCGAATCTGATCGGCTGGATCAGCTCGGCCGATGCGACAGCCCCTGCCGGGGAAATCCACGGCAATGCGATCTTGAACAGGCCGGGCGCAGCGCTTAAGGATGTGGCAGTTGCCGGCAGGCTGTATGTGACCGATGGCGTTGGCGAAGGCGAGGTCGAGCTGGACAACGTCCGCGTGAGCGGCGATACGGTCATCAGCGGCGGCGGCGCTCATTCGGTGGAAGTGCGCCGCTCGAAGCTGGGCCGTGTGCTGATCGACAAGCTGGGCAGCCCGGTGCGGCTGGCGCTCGACGGCGAATCGGCCGCCGACACCGTGATGGTCAAGCAGCCGGCGGTGCTGGATGTAGCGGCTGGCGCAGCGATCGGCGATGTGCAGATCGAGTCGGCGGCGCGTGGCACGGTGATCCGCGGCGACGGCGCGATTGGGCGGCTGCATGTGCTGGCCGATGACGTTCAGGTGAACGGGCAGCCGGTGGCGGCCGGTGCGGAGCTGGAGCTGGGGGCATTGCCATCGCCGAAGCCGGATGCAACGCCTGCGCCTGCGCCGTCGTCGGGTTCGTCTTCGACGTCGGGCGGCGTGCAGAATCCGTGGCAACTGGTCTGGAGCGACGAGTTTAACGGCGAAACGGTCGATACGAGCAAGTGGAATGTAGAGGATACCGGCGTTGTTTATAACAATGAATTGGAGTATTACAGCCCCAATAATGCGCGGATTGTGCAGGACGGCCAGCAAAGCGTGCTGGAGCTGGAAGCCAAAAGCGACAGCATTCAAGGCCGCAATTACTCGTCCGGCAAGCTGACCAGCAAAACCAAGGGCGATTGGACCTACGGCAAATATGTCGTGCGGGCCAAGCTGCCGGTGCAGCAGGGCATGTGGCCGGCGATCTGGATGATGCCGACGGACGAGTTCGATCAATACGGTCCGTGGCCGGGTTCCGGCGAAATCGACATCATGGAGCTGACGGGGCCGGTGGCCAGCGATCCCGATCATGCCGACCAGTACCCGCGCACCGTGCACGGCACCTTGCATTTCGATTTGCCGCACGCCTCGAAGTCGGATCAATACATGCTGCCGGCCGGGCAGACGTTTGCCGACGATTATCACGAGTTTGCGCTGGAATGGCTGCCGGGCGTCATTCGGATGTATGTCGACGGGCACAAATATTTTGAAACCGGCGATTGGGGAACCAAAAGGGACGGACAACCCGAGTATTATACGTACCCGGCTCCTTTTGACCGACCGTTCTATATGATTCTGAACTTGGCTGTCGGCGGCGACATGCCGGGCAGTCCGAAGAACGATTTTGCTTCCGACAAAATGTATGTGGATTACGTTCGCGTCTACAAATATACGGAAATGTCGAAGCTGCCTGACGTAACGGGCAAGCGGCCGCAGAAGATCGGCGTTACTGCGCAGCGCGATCCGCAGCCTGACGGCAATCAGATGTACAATGGACAGTTCGCGGGCGGAGCGGCCGCGGATGGCGTTCCGAGCGACTGGCAGTTCCTGCTGAATGCCAATGGCGCAGGCAACGTGCAGGTGGTTGACGACCCCGACAAGGGCAAAGCGGCCAAGGTGACGGTGGATCAGGCCGGGGATCAGCTTTATTCGCTGCAGTTGACGCAGATGCCGTTTTTCCTGGAGCAGGGCAAGGCGTATAAGGTGACATTCGACGCCAAGGCGGATGCGCCGCGTTCGATCATGTCCAAGCTGACCGAGTTTCAGGGCGGATGGACGGCCTATTCGGGCGAAGTGACGAAGCAGTTGACGACGGAGTGGCAGCCGTACGAATATGTGTTCAATATGACCAAAGCGAGCGACAATAACGCCCGTTTCGAATTCAATCTTGGCCAGGATGCGACGGCGGCTTATTTCACGAATGTCAGGGTCGTGGAGACGGACTGGATTCCGCAGGTTCGCCAGCCGTTGGCTGACGGCAATTTGATCTATAACGGCAATTTTGATCTCGGCACGGACCGGATGGCGTATTGGCAACTGAATAAAGACGTCGGAACGGTTGCTGCGGCCCGGGTCAGCAACGATCTGCTTCCGGCGGATTACATGATGGACCGCAAGCTCCAGGTGGCGGTGACGAACGGAGGCGCCGAGCGGCAGCAGGTGGCGATGGATCAAGGCGATCTCAAGCTGACCCAAGGTTCGGTGTACCAGTTGACGTTCGACGCCAAAGCCGACCACAGCCGCCAGATGGCGATTGCGCTGGATACGGGCGCGGACGGCGGCGCGGTGTATCCGCAAGGGTCGGATATCGCGCTGACCGATGTGCTGACGACGTATACGCGGGACATTGAAGTGACCGATGTCGGCAGCGATCAGCTCGGCACGCTGCGGCTGCTGCTGGGCGGCGAGACCGGCACCGTGACGATCGACAATGTCAGCCTGATCAAACGCAACGATCCGCCGAATGTCGGCAGCTACGTTCATCTCGCAGCCAGCCAGTATTGGGGCACGCAAGGCGTGACGCTGACGGAGAGCGGCGACAACGGCAAGGACCTCACCGGCATGGATGAGGGAGACTACGCGGAGTATAAAGTCATTGTTGATCAGCCCGGCAGCTACGTGCCTGCGGTTCGCATCTCCAGCGCCGCTGCCGACGCCGAGTTGAAGCTGACGCTGCTCGACGCCGCTCGCCAGCCGCAGATGGAGTCCACGTTGGCCGTTGGTTCGACCGGCGACGCCCAGACGTACAAGACGTTGTTCGCCGATGCGGCGGAGCTGTCGGCGGGCGCGTATTATGTGCGGCTGAGCGGTCACGGCTACAATCTCGGCTGGCTGGACCTGTCCCGGGAGCTGGTGGAGAACGGCGGGTTCGCCGCCGATTCGGCCGCAGGCTGGACGCTGCTGCGCAATTCCGCCGATAGCGGCGTGCAGGCGACGGTGATGGAAGCGGCCTACGGAGAGCTGCACGTCGCGTTGGGCGGACCGGGCGCGCAAGAATATGACGTGCAGGTCAAGCAGGAGGCGAACAAGCAACTGGAGGGCGGCAAAACGTACCGGCTGAGCTTTGACGCCTACGCCTCGACGCCGCGCGATATCAAGGCGCTGGTGCAGTTCAACGGCGCGCCGTATACGACGTATATGGAACGGACTGCCAGTCTGACCGGCGACAAGCAGCATGTCGAGCAGTTGTTTACGATGGCAGAAACGAACCTTGACGCTGTCCTACAGTTCAGCCTCGGCAAGATCGGCGATATTTCCGTAGCGCACGATGTGTATCTGGACAACGTATCGCTGCTGCAAACGCAACCGGCCCAAAGCAATATGGTTGAAAACGGCGATTTCAATTCCGACATTGCCGGCTGGACTTATTACAGCACGGACGGCGGCCAATTGGCGATCGCGCACGACAGCGGCGCGCTGAAAATCGATGTCGGCAGCGTGGGCAGCAATTCGTGGGATCGTCAGGTGTACCTCGGCGATATCGGCTATACGCAGGGCAACCGTTATACGTTGACCTTCAAAGCTCGGGCGACGACGCCGCGCAAGATGAACATCAGCGTCGGCTGGTCCGATCCGCAGACGTATGCGTGGACCGGCTACGGCAGCCAGATTGTCGATTTGGGCACCGGCGATCAGGTCTACATGTTTACGTTCGACGATACGATCGACACGACGACGCTCGGCCGCATCAGCCTGGAGCTGGGCAACATCCCGGGCGGCAATGCCGGCAATGTCAGCGTATTTATCGACGATATCCGGCTGGTGAACAACGGGCCGACGCCGTAACCGGTGCGGCTTCCGCTGTCCGCTTGGGCGGCGAAGACGCAAGCGGCGACAGCTGTGAACAAGCATGTGCGCGGGGCGCTGAGCCCCGGCACGATGCTTTTGACTAAAATGTAAAACGTTTTCCAATTGATTTGCAGATGTTGTTTTTTTGATACGCAAGCTGTGGATTTGTTATTTAGCGGCGTCGGCTGCGGTTCTATACTAAAGTCAGGCAGATAAGTTCAAGACCTGCAAAACATACGGTTGGGGGAATCTCACAATGAAACGTTTACTGAACAAGCAAGGATTGACGGTCATGTTATCCTGTTCGATGGCGCTGGTGTTCACCGCCTGCGGCAGCGCAAGCCCGGAAGCGGGCAGCTCGGCGGCGCCTTCCGCCGCGGCGACGGCGAGTGCCGAGAAGCCGATTACGTTGAAGCTGGCGACTTGGGAGCAGCCTTCGAACCTCGCCGCTTTGACCAAGATCAATGAGAAGTTTCACGAGAAGTATCCAAACATCACGATTAAGTTCGACACGTCGAAGCCGGATGCGGCCTACCAGACGCTGCTGCAAACGCGCCTCAATGCGAACGATGCCGACATCGTCACCGATTTTGCGATCAACGCGAAGAAGGACTGGCATAAGGGCTCAGCCGTGCCAAGCCTGCAACAGTACATCGACGCCGGGCTGATCGAGGATTTGACAGGTCAGGACTTTTTGAAAAACTACGATGCGGCGGCATTAAAGGATTCGATGACCTACAAGGATAAGGTGTGGGGCGTCAATCTGGGCAAGGTGACGTATTCGGGCGTGTTTTACAACAAGGACCTGTTTGAGAAAAACGGCCTGCAAGTGCCGAAGACGTGGAACGAGATGCTGGCGGTGGCGCAAAAGCTGCAGATCAGCGGTGTAGCGCCGTTTACGATGGCCGGCAAGGACGTGTGGCCGTTGAACATGGTCGCCGGAGGCTTCTTGCAAGCGATCGAACCGGATGTCGAGGGTTTGGATAAAAAGCTCTGGGCCGGCGAAGTGAAATTCACCGATCCGCTGTTTACGGAAGTGCTGACGAAATACCAGCAAATGCTCAATTATACGGAAAAAGATTTCATGGGCGTCGATTATGCTTCGGTCGTCGGACGATTCGCTTCCGGCAAAGCGGCGATGCTGCCGGACGGCATCTGGAACGCCTCGGCGATCGAGAAGGCCAACCCGGATATGAAATTCGGCTACTTCCCGATGCCGGCCAGCGACAAACCGGAAAACAATCAGACGTTCTTCGGCAAATACGATATGTCGCTGCTGGTGGCGGCCAAATCGCCGAACAAGGAAGCCGCGATCAAGTACCTGGCCTTCATCTCGCAACCGGAGATGTACAGCGAATTTATCAACACCGCGGGGCTGCTGGCCACACAGCCGAATGTGACCTTCACCAATGCGTTCCTGCAAGAGATGGCGCCGGCGGTTAGCGGCATGCAGCTGTCGATGGAGAACATCTGGCAAGCACCGCAAGGCTCCGGCGACTACGGCGGCAGCACGGCCCCTGTGCAGTTCCTCAAGCCGGCCGGTCTGGAATCGCCGCAGGAAATCGTGCAGAAGATGCAGCAGGAATGGGAAGTAGAAATGAAAAACGCCAAATAGTTCGACCCCTTGTTGGAGGCAGGCAGCACCTGCCTCCAATCTTCTATATAGACAGGAGCTGCGACACATGTACACCTTTGGAAGAAAATGGCGCAAGTTGGCGCCTTACGGGTTTTTGCTGCCGGCGTTGCTGATTTATTTGCTGTTCGCTTTCGGGCCTTCGATGTTTACGATTGTGTATTCATTTACCGATATTTCCGGGGTTTCGGGGGTCGGCTGGCATTGGATCGGCCTCGACAATTATCAGGAATTGTTTCATTCGGCCAGGACGCCCGTCTATGTGGCTTCGGCGAAGCGCACGGTCGTTTTTTCGCTTTCGGTCACGTTGCTGCAAACGGCGATTGGCTTGCTGCTGGCGATTGTGATCAACTCCAAGCTGCGAGGGCATCTGTTTTACCGCTCGCTCGTCTTTATGCCGGTGGTGCTTGGCGTGACGGTGTTCGGGTTGATCTGGACGTTGATGTTTAACCCGATGGACGGACCGATGCAAAAGCTGTGGGGCTTGTTCGGCAGCTCGTCAACGTTCCTCGGCTCGTATACGATGGCGTTCCCGATCGTGATTTTCGTGCAAATCTGGGGCGCGATGGGCTACACGACGGTGATTTTTCTGGCCGGCTTGCAGACGATTCCCGGCGAGCTGTATGAGGCCGGCTATATGGATGGCGCGCGGTCCTGGTCCTCTTTTATCCATATTACGTGGCCTATGTTGGCTCCAACCGTAACGGTGAACGTGCTGCTGGCGATTATCGGCTCTTTGCAGACCTTTGATATCGTGTTTGTTTTGACGGGCGGGCATTTCAATACAAGCATTCTTGGTTATGAGGTATACCGTTCGGCATTTGGCGGGAACGCGGGCAATTTGCGGCAAGGGTTCGCCTCGTCGGTGGCGGTGCTGCAGTTCGGCATTGTGCTGGTCGCTGCGGTGATCGCTCAATTTTACTTGCGTCGAAGAGAGGTGCAAATCTGATGAAGGCTCATCTGGTGCCGCGTCCGCTCGGTTATTTGATCATGCTGCTGATGGTCGCTATGTACCTGTATCCGCTGCTGTATTTGTTTAACGTTTCGCTCAAGCCCGATACGGAGTTTGCCCTTGATCCGGTCGGTTGGGTCAGACATATTCAATTCGCCAACTATGCGGCGGCCTGGCAGCAAGGCAGCTTCGGGACGTATATCTGGAACAGCCTGCTGTATACGGCCGCTGCGGTGGCCGGTTCGGTGCTGATTTCGGCGATGGCCGCTTTTCCGGTGTCGCGTGGATATGTCCGCTGGAGCGGCCTGGTTTATATTTTTTTTATGATGGGCATTTTTCTGCCAAACAATATGATTCCGCAGTGGAATCTGATTCACGCTTTGGGGCTGTATAATACGCGGACGGGTTTTATTTTGGTCAATATGGGGGTTGGGCTCGGGTTTATGCTGATGACCGGCTACATGAAGTCGATCCCGCGCGAGCTGGACGAGGCGGCCAGTATGGACGGCTGCACGTATTCGCGGTTCGTGCTGACGCTGATGCTGCCGCTGATCAAGCCGGTGTTGGCGACCAGTGCGATTTTGCAGGCGATCGGGGTGTGGAATAACATTATCGGCGCGAATATTTATTTTTCGGATCAACGGCTGTTTCCGGTGGTGATGGGCTTGTACAAGTTTTATGGGCAATTCGGCAATCAGTGGACGTTGCTGGCGGCGGCTTTGGTGATCGTGGCCAGTCCCCTGATCGTCCTGTATTTGTTCCTGCAGCGCTACATTATTGAAGGGGCGATGACGGGAGCCGTCAAATCCTGAGGAGGGAGGGAGACCGCATGATCAGGCTTATACGCAAACCCTCGTTTCAAAAGCTGAGCGGATGGCTTCTGCATCACGTAGGCCGCAAGCTGGCAGCGATCGTCTTCGGCAGCATCGTGTTGCTGGTGGGGATGTTGGGAGCGCTCTCCTACCGCACATCCGCGCAAATCCTGACGGATTATGCGGCCAGATCTTCGCAGATGACAGTGATGCAGGCGGCGCAAAAGCTCGATTTGCAATTGCAGTTGTTTGCGGGGCTGTCAGTGCAGATCGCTTCGGACGTCCAGCTCAAATCCACGATGTACGAGCTGCAAAAGGGCGGGTCCCGAGCGAACGTTGTGCATAAAATCAATGCCCGGCTTGACAGCTACCGCCTGACTTCGACATTCATCAAGAGCGTTTATCTGGTTCCTGTGCAAAATACAACGGGGCCGCCGGAGCTGGTCTCCGCCGACAGCCAGCTGCACCCCGCGGATCTGGAGCGTGAAGCGGCCTGGTTTGCCCAAACCGTCAGCGCGGCCGGCGAGGTCGTCTGGTTCGATACGCAGCGCGGCGGTTATTTGTCCGATACGGCGCAGCCGGTGTTTGTATTGGGCCGGTATTTGCCGGCATTCGACGGCGTGGACGGCGATTATGCGCTGTTTTTCGAAATCGGCATGGAGGCGCTGACTTCGCAGCTTACCGGGATGGCGATTGGCGAGCATTCGCGAACCTGGATCGTCAACGAGCAAAACGCGATCGTGCAGGCAGAGAACGCCGAGACGATCGGCCAGCCGTCGGACACGCCGGTCGACCAAGCTGACGGCACGTTTTTTCGCGCCGGACAAGCGGGCGAAGAGCTGGTGTTGGCCCACCCGCTCAGCCTTGTCAAGTGGACGGTGGTCGAAGCGGCGCCGGTGGCGGAGCTGACGCGGGACACGCGGCGGATCGTTGCGTATACGGTCGGCATGGTTGTGGTGTCGGCTTGCATCGCCGCCGTGATCGGCTACTTGATCATCCGCTTCATTGTACGGCCGCTGGAGCGGATGCGCACTGCGATGAGCATCGTGGAGCAAGGCGATTTGTCGGTGCGCGTGGGCGTGAAGGGGCGTGATGAAATCGGCCAGCTCGGGCACAGCATCAACCGGATGCTGGAGCAGATATCGGGTTTGATTGCCCGCACGCGCGATTCGACGTCCGAGGTGTTAAGCGCTTCGGGGCTGCTGCTGGAGGTGTCCCGCGAAACGGCGGGCACGGCCAAGGACATCACGCTGGCGACCGAGGACATTTCGCGCGGGGCGTTAAGTCTGGCTGACGAAGTGGAGCGGGGCAATGAAATCGGCGGGCTGCTTGGCGAGCGGTTGCGCCAACTGCTGGATGGCAGCACGGCGCTGGGCGCGTCGGCGGCCAATATCCGCGAGATCAGCCGGCAGGGCGGCGAGAATATGGCTGGACTGACCAGCAACACGCAAGCGATGGAAGCGATCATGAGCAGCATGATGACCCGCGTGGAGCAGTTGAAGGGCAGCACCTCCTCGATTCAAAAAGTGCTGGCGTTGCTCGTGCAGCTTGCCAAGCAAACGACGATTCTCTCGCTGAACGCTTCGATCGAAGCGGCGCGGGCCGGAACGGCCGGCCGGGGATTTGCCGTCGTGGCCGATGAAATTCGCGGGCTGGCCGAGCAATCGCGGCATTCGATCCAGTTGGCCGAGACGCTGATTGCGTCCATCGAGCAGGAGGTTGGCGGCACGGTGGCGGTCGTGTCCGAGGCGTTCCCGATCTTCCAGCGGCAGATGGGTTCGGTGGAGGAAAGCGGCGTGATTTTCGAGCAGGTGCAGACGACGATGGCGCATTTCCAATCAGGCATGACGGAGATGTCCGGCATCCTGCTCCAGCTCGATACCGCGCATCATACGCTTGAAGCTTCCCTGCAAAGCGTCAGCGCCTTTGCCCAGCAATCGTCCGCCGGCTGCGAGCAGGTGGCCGCCTTGTCCAAAGAGCAATTCCATATCAGCAGCCGGCTGGTCGATCAGTCCGTGCTGCTGGAGGAGCTGGCCGCAAGCTTGCGCCAGGCGATGCAGCAGTTCAACACGTAAAGCGACCACACCCTTAGCAAAGACGCGGAGATCAAAGCTCCGCGTCGGTTTAAGGGTCGTTTTATTTGTGATGGGCCGCGCGGTCTCGGTATTCCTGCGGGGTCATTTGGCTGTAATCCTTGAACAGCTTGATGAAATAATGCGCGCTGGAATAGCCAAGTTCGGTGGCAATTTCATAAATTTTCAGCTCGCTGCTGGTCAGCAAAAACGCCGCCTTTTCCATCTTAAGCTGGAACAGGTAGTCGCCGATGCTTTTGCCGGTCATCGTTTTATAAATTTTCGACAGATAGACCGGGTGCAGCCGCACATGGTCGGCAATCGCCTGCAAGGAAATGTAGCTGAGATGCCCGTCGACATAGGCGTGCACCTGCTCGATCAGTTCAGTGCGCAAATCCTTGCGTTCCGTCTCGAAATGTTCTTTCAGCTTGCCCACGATGTCCGACGCCCAACTGCTGAGCATGTCCAGCGAGTGAAAGGTTTTGCTTTCTTCCAGCGCGCCGCCGACGATATCCGCGAGCAGCTTGTTGTTTTTATGGGCAATGTAATAAAAGGCGGTTTCCAGACAGCTGCGCGCTTCCTGGATATGCTCGGCGGAATGCGTTTTGCGTTCCTTCAACTCGTCGAACACGGCCTGCAGCTTGTCGTCGATGGCGTCCCAGCGGTTGGCTTCAAACAGGTGCAGCAGGGTCGGCGGCTCGTACATCGCCAGCAGGGCCGGGACCTGGTGCGCGGTCTGCTGCTGCTCGACGGTCAGGAACACGCTCGTTTCCTGGCCGATATACTGGCGAATCGTCGAGATCGCCGACTGGTACATATCGCCGACGGCGGCCGGAAACAGCCCCCATTCGGTCGTCACGACCGAAATTTCGCCCTTGAGCAGGGCGTTGACGTTGCGCTGCAATTGACAGGCTGTTTGAATCAGCCATTGCCGCGCGCTGTCGGCCTTATCGCTCAAGCCGCCGCGGTGTGCCTTGGGCTGCAGCAGGAAGACGATATAGTCGTGATCGTCCTTGCAGCTCCACAGCTGGAAATGCTGGCCGAACAGCTCGCCGGCGATGTTGACGATGGCGTATTCGAACAGCAGCAGGCTGTCGGTATCGTGCTTCTGGAAGTAGTCTTCCAAACGCACGATCATCAGCGCTGCCGGCTCATCCGGCCGGAACGCCAGCTGGTATTTGCGCAATTGCTCGGCCAGCTGGCTGTGCGCGAAGCGGCGTCCTTGCAGCAAGCCGTTCAGCAGCTTGTCGCGCAGGAGCGGCAAATGCTCGCGCAGCGTCTGCATGGTCAACTGGTAGGACGCAAGCGCGTCCCATTCGCGGCGGATTTCCTCCTGCAGCTCGCTTAGCACCTCGATCAACTGCTCGTCGCTGAGCGGCTTGAGCAGGTAGCGGCTGGCTTGCAGCTCAATCGCTTTGCGGGCGTAGTCAAATTCGGCGTAGCCGGTCAGCAGCACGCATTTGATATGCTTCCAGCGGCCGCGGATGTGCTCAATCAGCTGCAGGCCGTTCATTTCCGGCATGCTGATATCGGTCAACACGACATCGATCGGATTGTGCTGGAGAATATCCAGCGCCATCTGGCCGGAGTAAGCGACGTGGACCTGCTCGTAGTTCAGATCGGACCAGGGCACCGTGATCGATAAATCGTCGACGACAAACGGCTCGTCGTCGACGAGCAAAATTTGCAGCATGGTTCAGCTCTCCTTTGCTTCAATGTACAGGGCAATGCGCACGCCGCCAAGCTTGGAGGGAGTTATGGACAGGCCCGAAGCGCCGCCGTAATGATGCTTTAACCGCTGGTGCACATTCCATAAGCCGTAGCCGCCTTCCCCTTCGGCGCGGGCCGGCAACGCGAGCTTGGCGTACAGCTTCTCCATGCTGGCCGCGTCCATGCCGGCGCCGTTGTCTTCGACGGCGAGAATCAGCCCGGTATCGGTTGGCTCGCCGCTGATATGGATGCGTCCCAGCCCGTTTTTCCGCTCAATGCCATGCACGATGCTGTTTTCGACCAGCGGCTGGATCAGCAGATTCGGAATTTCCGTATCCAGCAGGATGGCCGGAACGTCGACGGTGTATTCGATGCGCTGCTTGCGCAAATTCTGGATCGACAAATAGTTGTCCAGCAGCTTCAACTCCTGGCGGACGGTCGTCAGCGAACGGTCGATGCGGGTCATGTAGCGGTAATATTCGCCCAGATTGAGCGCCATCGCTTCGACGGCGTCGGTGTCGCCAACCTTGGCTTTGCTTTTCATGAAAAACAGGCAATTATATAGAAAATGCGGGTTGATCTGCGCCTGCAACTGTTTGAGGTAGGCATCTTTCGTGCGCAGCTCCTCCAGATAGACCCGCTCGATCAAATCCTGCACCTTTTCGGCCATTTCATTGAAGCCGCGGTTCAAGACGGAAAATTCGTCCCGGCTGGACGCATGCACGCGCGTCGACCAGCGCCCGTGCTTCAACTGATTGACGGCGCTGAGCAGCCGGCTGATCGGATGCTGCACCTGGCGGAACAACAGCAGGGAGAACAGGGCAGCGAAGGCCAGCAGGACGAGACAAGCGACGATAAAATACAGCTTGACCGTGCGAATTGGCGCAAGAATGTGCTCCAGCGGCGTGTAGTGGACCATGTTCCAGCCCAGCGTCGAAGACGGAATCAGGCTGACCAGATAAGGCTGGCCACCCACCGTGGCCGTAAAGGACGACGGAGGGGACCCGGGCTGCCGGGTCAGGTTGTCCACGATGCCCTGGACCAACGCGCTTTCGCCGGGTTGGCTGTCGATTGGCGCAAGACCGGCGTGGAACAGGAACGTCCCGCCCTCATGTTGGTAATCGGCCATCATTTTTTGCAAATTGGAGACGGGAAAGCTCACCTCAATAATCATGTTGGCGCGGTCCGGCGTATCGGCATAGTCGACGGGATCGGCCAGCAGCAGATGGAAGCTGCCTTCCCCATTTTCGGCGAGGGGCGATTCATAGGTCCAGCCTTGGGGCAGCGGCTTCTCCAGCAGCTCGGCAGGAAAGACGGCGGAGGAGTCGGAGGACATCGCATCCCGGGTATGGATGTTGAAAATGGTAATCCGGTTGCTCCATGTGCTGGAACTGGTCTGCAAGGCGAGTTTCTCCAGCGTGGTCAAGGTGATTTTGTTCGGATCGACCAGATGGCCGAGCTCCTTCATCTGCACATAGCTGCGAACGGTCGGGTCGTGCTGCAGCGTGTAAGCGCTGCTGGCCAGCTGATTGATGTTGCTTTCCATCTGCCGGGTGAAGAAATCGAGATGATTCATCTCCGACGAGGTGATCTGACTGGTGATGACCGCGACGTTTTTCTGAAAGGATAGGCCGTAGAAGATCAGCGTGGCGGCGATCATGGAGCTGAGCACGACCATGATTTTGATAAATAAGTTGGTGCGGATTTTCACACGCCATCCTCCTTTCTTTGCGCAAGCGATGCGGCCTTTTAGTCTTCTTAGTATATCAAAATTACGCTCCACTCGTGGTAAAATGGAGGAAACGAAAATCGCCCGGAAAGGCAGGGCTGCAGATGAGACTGATAAAGGTAACGATGCTGACGGCAAGCTTGCTGACGCTGGCTTCCGGCTGCGCAAACGGCGGGCCGGAAGCCGGCGGCGGGGACGGCGCATCCTCGCAGGAAACGGTGCATTTTGATCCCGGGCTGGGCCGCTATTCACCGCCTGTCACCTTGTATACCGCAGGTTCGATCAATCCCGATTTGCAATTCAAATACGGCGAAAATCTGGAGCATAACGTGCATATCCGCTGGGCCGAGGAACGGCTTGGCATTCGGATTCGTTACGCTTGGACGGCTCCCAAAGCCAACGGGGGCTACGACAACAAGCTGCGCCTGGAGGCGGCCAAGGGCAATTTGCCCGATATTGTCACCACGCGCGACCGCGCCGTCACCCAGGAGTTGATCGATTCCGGCCAGTTCCGCGAAGTCGGCAGCCTGTTTGAGCAATATGCCTCGCAAACGTGGAAACAGGCGATGCAGGAGGACCCCGAGGCTTGGGATTCGTTCGTGCGCGACGGCCGCAAGCTGGCGATTCCGATTCTCGATTATCAATATTACAGCGATCCGGTGTTGTGGATTCGTCAGGACTGGCTGAACAAGCTCCAGCTCCAGGAACCGCACACCTTGCAGGAGCTGGAAACGGTGCTTGCGGCTTTCACCCGCGGCGATCCCGACGGCAACGGCCAAGACGACACCTTCGGCTTGTCCATCGGGCTGCGCAACGGCACCAGCACCTGGATGGGCGACACAAGCTGGTTGTTCGGCGCGTTTGGCACGGTGCCGATGCAGTGGAACAAGGAGGCGGACGGCCAGCTGGCCTACGGCTCGGTGCAGCCGGCGGCAGGAGAAGCGATGCAGCTCCTGCGTCACTGGATCGACGAAGGCTACGTCTCCCGGGCGAGCGAATGGTACGACGAGACGAAGGCGGCCGATCTGTTCGTCTCCGGCAAAGCGGGGATCGTGGCCGGTCCCATATGGATGTTTGGCTGGCCGCTGGGCACGCTGACGGCGGCCAACCCGGACGCGATTGTGCGCCCGATCCGACTGCCGGCCGGCCCGCAGGGCGACGTGCAGCGCCGGGGGACGATTCCCGTGAACGGCGCGATTCTGATCAATAAGAACATGAAGCGGCCGGACATTTTTTTCACCTACCAGAACTATTTGTTCGATTATTATGCGAATTCGCAAGGCGAGTTCGCCTACGGATTGGCGAAGGATTACGATTGGACGGAAACGGAGCAGGGTCCCACCATCGACCCGGCCCAGATCCCCGGCGGAGCGGTGCGCGTGGCTTCGTACACGTTGACTTACGACGGCGCGCGGATTCCCTCCAAGATGCTGGCGACGATTCCCGATGACATCGCCGACGTGCTGCTGGCCCAGAAAACGGCTTCCCGGCAAGAGGAGTTCCGCGGGCCGCCAACGCCGACGATCCGAACGCAAGGCGAACTGCTGCGCAATCTGGAGCTGGAGAGCATGCGCAGCCAGCTGTTTGCCGACGTTCCCGCCCGGTTTGACGATTTCGTGGCCAGCTGGCTGCAATATGGCGGCGCGCAAATCACCCGTGAGGTGAACGACTGGTACGCTTCACGCGCCGACGCAGAAACAAAATGACAAAATGAGGCCGCGTAAGCGGTCTCATTTTGGTTGGCGTGCAGCATGGCCGACGGCGGCTGCTTAGTTGCTCGTATATTTGAACCAATCGTAGTAAGCGTAAAGCGGGTTCGCGCCGTTATAAGCGCCCAGCCAACTGTCAACGCCCACGCCGTTCCAGATGTTCATCATGATTTTGCTGGAGTGGGAAGGCAACGTGGTGCTGTTTCCGGTAACGGTGCGCTTCAAGACGCCGTCTACGTACCATTTGATATAGGTCGGCTGCCAATCAAAGGCGTAGGTGTGATACCCCTGAGAAGCGTCGAACCCAAGGTTGACGATCTGTTCATGTCCGCCGACGCCGTTGACGAAGTAGTTGAACTGCACCTGGTTTGTGTTTTTGCCCAGGAATTCGATGTCGATTTCGTCCCAAGGCTGGCCGTCGGACGGGCCGGTGTAGGTGAAGAACGAAGAGACGATTCCGATATTTTTTGCCGGCATCATGTTGACCTCATATTTGCCGTAGCCGTAGTTGTAGACGGAGCGGAATTCGCCGCAATCGAACACATTGTAGGCCGAACTGGTCAAGCCGAGACGAAGTTGCCCGCCGCTGGTGAAGCTGGCGTTGTTGGCTCTCCAGGTGCAGTTGAACATGCCGCCGTTGGAGTAGCCATCCGCTTTTTGCCACGTGGCCGGGTTGAAATAAGTAAGCGGTTCCCAAAATTCTGTTGCGGCCGATGCGGATGGAATGACCAGCATCACACTCAGCATTGCCATCAACACACCAAGCCAGATCTTGCTTTTTTTCATACGAAATTCCTCCTTTATAATGGTGAAAATGGGGTACACCTTCATACTAGCGAGCGCGGCGAACGAACTCTATACCAAGATGTTAACGAGCATATCAATAACAAAAGATTTGTCTGAAAATAAGAAAAACTCCCGTCGGAGCATGTCCAAAAGGAGCGGTCGCGTTGCCCGCGGCAGTTGTTCAGGCCGATCGGAAGCGGCTGGAGCGCTGCGAAACGGCAACAAAAATGCCGCCGTATCCGTACCGGCGGCATGGGTGGTTCAATTCCTCGCGGCAACCGCGGCCAACTGTTCCTTGATTTGGCACACGGCTTCGTCAATCGTTTGCGCGCGAATCACCGTCTTGTCTTGCTCGTATTGCTGCAAAGCGTGCTCGTAGCGCGGGTCGTAATAATGCTTGAGCAAAAGCCGGACCGCATCCTCGAAACGTTCGTCCGTCAAGCTGATGTCGATGTCCTTGGCGATCGGCGTGTGAATGCGTCCTTTGATGCGCTGGAACGCCAGCTGCAATTCCTGCTTGTGGTCCCATGGGCGGTAGTCGTCCATAATGTGGCGCACGCGCTCTTCGAGCGGCAACTCGATGAACAGCTGCGTGCCGGCTTCTTTTTTGTCCACGAGAAAAGCGGGCAACACGACTTTGCCGATGCGTTTGCTTTCCCCCTCCAGCAGCACGTAAGGCGCATGCTCCAACTGGAGCAGCCGGGTGACGAGCAGGGCGTCGAACGTCTTCTGATTGTTGGCGCGCAAGCCGACCTGGCCGAAAATCGAGCCGCGATGCCCGGCCATGCCTTCCAGATCGACCACCGGATAGCCCTCTGCTTGCAGCTGGCGGAGAATCGCGGTTTTGCCCGAACCTGTGTTGCCGGCGATCACGAAAGCGGGCGGCCGGAGCGTCAACTGCTCCAGCGTTTCGACGACCCATTTGCGGTAGGTGCGGAAGCCTCCGGCAAGCCGGTAGACGCGAATGCCCATCAGCGCCAGCACGGTTGCCGTCGTTTTGCTGCGCATGCCGCCGCGCCAGCAGAATACGGCTTTGGGCCCCCGAATTTGCTCGAACGCTTTGACAAAGGCGGGGAGCTTGGCCGAGACGAGCTCCAGCCCGCGGTCCTTGGCCGCCTGCACGCTCACCTGCTTGTACAACGTCCCGATCTCCGCGCGCTCCGCATCGTCGAACAGAGGAAGGTTGAGGCTGCCGGGAATCGTGGCGTCGGCATATTCGGCAGGCGAGCGCACGTCGATGGTCACCAGCTCTTTGCTGGCTTTTAACGCCAAAAGCTCATCGATGGAAATGTCCTGAAACAATCGTCTTCGCCCCTTAATCTGTTAAAATACAACGATGCGCCCCGGATGCTCGGCCGTCGTTTCGCCGATCATGCTTGCGGGCACGCCGGCTTGCCGCAGTTGGTCCAGCAGCTCCGCGGCCTGGTCGCCGGCAACGGCAATCAACAGCCCGCCGGAGGTGACGGCGTCGCATAAAATCCATTGCTCGATCTGGTCGAGATCGTCGGAGAAGTCGACGGCATCCTGCACGTGGGCAAAATTGTTTTTGGTGCCGCCGGGAACGAAGCCGGCTTCCGCCAGTTCTCTGGCCCGGGGCAGCACAGGCACATCGGCCGCTGTCACCCGGATGCCGACGCCGCTGCCTTTGGCCATTTCCAGCGTATGGCCCATCAGCCCGAAGCCGGTGACATCGGTGCAGGCGTGCACGTCGAAGGGCTCCATCGTTTCCGCCGCCGTTTTGTTCAACGTTGCCATCACCTGCGTAACCTGCCGCACTTCTTCGTCGGTCAGCTGGTCCTTTTTGATCGAGGTGGTCAGGATGCCGACGCCGATCGGCTTGGTCAGAATCAATTTGTCGCCGGGCATCGCGCCGGCATTGGTCCGCACCCGCTGCGGATGCACCAGCCCGGTGACGGCCAGCCCGAACTTCGGTTCGTTGTCGTCGATGGAGTGGCCGCCGACGAGCGTCACGCCGGCTTCGCGCATCTTGTCGCCGGCCCCGCGCAAAATATCGGCCAACACCTGCTTGTCCAGCGTGCGGATCGGAAACGCGACGATGTTGAGCGCCGTCAGCGGCTTGCCGCCCATGGCGTAAATATCGCTGATCGCGTTGGCGGCGGCGACTTGCCCAAACGAATACGGATCGTCGACGATCGGCGTGAAGAAGTCGACCGTCTGGACGAGCGCCAGCTCGTCGCTCAGCTTGTATACGCCCGCGTCGTCGCTGGTGTCGATGCCGACCAGCAAGTTCGGGTCGGGCATGGCCGCCGGCAAGGAGCGGATGACTTGGGACAACTCGCCCGGGCCGATTTTGCACCCGCAGCCTCCTTTGGTGGAATACGAGGTGAGCTTGATTTTATCGGTTAACGACATTAGGTTCATCCTTTCTGGGCATGGTGGAAACGGGTATCTCCATTTTTCGCTGCGTATGTTATAATGATAACCGATTTATCTTGTTGAAATCTAATATTCGGAGGCTCTGATGACGCATACAAGCACCTCTTCGCCCCAAATCAACCGCATCAGCAAAAAAACCGTCTGGAAGGTCGTTATCTTCCTGATGATCGCCATCGCCGGCTTAACCTATATCAAATGGTGGCCGTATTATCATAAAGCGCTTGATGCCGCAGCCAAGCATACGATTGGCGCTTCGATTCTGACGGGGAAAAATCCGACCGCGCCCGACCCGTCCTGGCAGACGTCCTGGGATTATGCGCTCGCTTACTACAAGTCCGTCTGGAAGGCGGCGGTGCTGGGCATTGTGCTTGGGTCCTTGCTGCAGGTGTTGCTCCCGTCGGCCTGGCTGCTGCGGGTGTTGGGCAAAACGACGTTCGGCAGCACCTTGATCGGGGGCCTGGCTGCGATTCCCGGCATGATGTGCACGTGCTGCGCGGCTCCGCTCGCCGTCGGCTTGCGGAAGAAAAACGTATCCGTAGGCGCAAGCCTCGCCTTCTGGCTGGGCAATCCGACCTTGAACCCGGCGACGTTGGTGTTCATGACGTTTGTGCTGTCATGGAAGTTCACGCTGATTCGCCTCGTATACGGCTTGATCTTGACGTTTGGCGTCAGCTTCTACGCCAATCGGGTTGCCGTTGGCAAGCAGGCGGCGGCGCAAGCGGCGGCCGCGGCGGCGGACCAGCTGCAGCAAGAGCCTGCCGGTTCGTTTCTCCAGCGCTGGCTGAAAAGCATCTGGTCGATGCTGCTGCACATCGTGCCGGCTTATGTGCTCGCGGTGCTGCTGCTTGGCGCGGCCCGAGCCTGGCTGTTTCCGGCGGTCGGCGAGACGGGGGCCGGAAGCTTGCTGCTGATTCTCGGCTTTGCCGTCGCCGGCATGTTGTTCGTGATCCCGACCGCGGCGGAAATCCCGATTATTCAGACCTTGATGTCCTTTGGCCTCGGCACGGGCCCGGCGGCGGCGCTGCTGCTGACGCTGCCTGCGGTCAGCTTGCCGTCCTTGCTGATGATTTCCCGCTTTTTCTCGAAAAAGGTCCTGTTGTTCGTGGCGCTGTCGGTTGTTGGGATCGGCGTGGTCAGCGGACTGACGGGCGCGCTCTGGCTATAGCGACAAAAACGGACGGCTGCTCCCGGAGCAGCCGTCCTTGTCCATGTACGCCCAGCATGGGCGTCATCTCTAGGGTGAAAGTCCCGAACGGGGGCTGGCGAACGCCTACCGTTAGCCAAGAGCAAGGGTGTCCGCCGCGAGGCGGAATCTGAAGGAAGCTGGAGGCAAATGCACGAGCCAAGGGACACAAACTCCATCTGAGGCAGAGATAGTCGGATGAGTCACCATGACATGACGAAATCCAAAGTCGCCAAAGGCTATCTTTGTAAATGGAGTGGTTGCGGGCAGAAAGATGACGTTCTTATCTGGGGAGACCTGCGGAATATGTGAAGTCACTTCGTAACCGCGGTTGGGAAGCCGCGCTGAATCCGCAGGAGTCAGCAGAGGCCATAGTGCGTGCGTGGCAGCACGATCATCAGGCGGGTTAAAGTCCCGCTGGGCCTCGGACTAGGGGGTTCATATCCAAACCCGGGGGTAATGCCTCGGGGGCCGGCCGAAAT